>OFFX01000141.1_pt1 | contig 58989 bp, 82 predicted proteins | sample 1521511 | NCBI WGS metagenome assembly OFFX01 (sample SAMEA3504125, study PRJEB24116) | mouse gut metagenome | biome: mouse gut; feature: mouse-associated habitat; material: faeces | place: Denmark | collected 2011
TGTCGGAGCAGAATTTAGGCGTAACGCCAAGATATTCTGCCAGTTGTTCCCTTGTGTAGCCTAAATATTCCCGCTGGCTGCGGATTCTGGTCCCAATCGCTAACAAATCCATGTGGGTTTCCTCCAAATTCTGTTGCGTATAGTCTATCCCGAAAAGTTGTGTTGATAAATTAGCTTTCAAGGTTTCTATGTAGAATTTTAAAGAGGATATATAAAGAAGTTTAAGAGTTGAAAACGGATAACTTGTAGGGTATAATTTGCCTGTGTACGATTTCAAGTGGTCTATGAGAGCCTATAACTGGAAAGCAAAATGACTTTAACTTTAGGGAGTATGGAGGTAAACCGAATGGATTCAGGCAAGTTTAAGTATGGAATCGTTTTTTGCGGTGGTGGTGCAAAGGGAGCTTATCAGATCGGCGTATGGAAACGTCTGAGAGAACTGGGGGTTGACAAAGAGATCATTGGGGTTTCCGGTGCATCTATCGGTGCTATGAACAGTATGCTGTTTGCGCAAGGGGACTACAATGCCGCAGAGGAAGTGTGGAGACAGACAAAGCAGAGTGATATAAAGGCATGGAACCAATCAGCATGGCAGTCCACTATTCAGAGTTTGACTTCGTATGGAGTGGGAAAAGCGGCTACTGGGGCCTTGCTGAGAACAGGACTGGAATTGGCAAATCCACTGTTTTCGCTTATTTCAACGCTTACAATAGGAGCAACTGCCATCAATTTATCCAATCTTGCAAAAAATGCGAGCTTCTATAGCCCAGACCGCCTGAGCGATATTATGCGTAAATATGTATCGCCAGAGGGGATAGCTACGACAAATAAGCAAGTATATACGGCACTAACTTCCATTGAAGCGCATATGCCAAACAAGCTGGAATCCAAGATGGATTCGTTTCATCCAGCCTGTCGGTTTGCCGGAAGCATTGAATACCGTTCTTGGGAGGGCCTTACTTATGAGGAAATTGTGGAAACTGTTCTTGCATCGGCGGCATTCCCTGGAGCTTACCCGGTTTCGACCCATAGAAATAAAACATATACAGATGGTGGTATGTTGGATAATACACCTGTAAAGCCATTAAGAGATGCCGGATTTCGGAACATCATTGTGATTCATCTTGATTGCATTCCTAATAAAAAGGAGCGTCAAAAGAAGGAGGAAATGGTCAATTCCCAGGGAAACGGCTGGACTAAATTCATACACATCTGGCCCAGTGCATCTCTTGGAAAGCTTCTGGAAATTAGTACTGATTTGACACGAAGGCGGATCAATTTGGGCTATATGGACACAGAAAGTCAACTGATTCCCTTGCTTGATCGTACCAAAGATGCAGAAGCGCACTACAACCTTGCCAAAAATATTTATGTGCAGTCCATTCGGAGTGCGGTTCTGTCACAGGACAAGAAAAGATTTCTGACTTTCCTTCAGACCGAGGCAGGAGCAGCAATGCTTCGCAACTATGAGTATGCTGCTGACTTGGGATTGGAGCAGGCAAAAGAGATGGTACGGCAAATACATAGAATACAAGAAGAAAGCGAGGAAGGAAAATGAAAAAGAATATCGTACTTTTCGCCGTCCTATTCGTTTTGGCTTTTCTGCCAGGATGCGGCGGCCAGACCGAAGGCGTATCAGTCACAGACGTTCCGCAGGACACACTTGTCGAATCAAGTACAGCGGCGGAACCTGTTGTAGAATCTACTGATGTCCCGGAGCCAGTATCAGAGCCGAAGCCAGAGGTTGTACCTATTCCCCAGCCGCAAGCGGATGGGACAGGAATCAGCTTTGAATTTCCAGAAGATTGGAATACAAATGCTACCGAAGGAATACAGAATTTACAGTCTATGGTAAACAATGCTGGAAATCGTGTTTTATACGGGGTTCTTCATGGCTATATGGATGCGCAGGAAATCATATCCATGCAGTTAGCTGACAGTTCCGTAACCCCAGGAGAATTTGTCACTGGCTATGATCTGTCGTATGATATTACGCTGAATGATGAAACACGCCTCCGACTGAGCTTAACCGCAACAGGCTTTCCTGATGAGAGTGGCGGAGATGTGATATTTGATGGTATTGCCAGTGCATATGTTTATCCTGAATTTGCGAATTATTATTGGACGCTGGAGTGCGAAGATATGGAGGGATGGGGCGATTGGGTTTATCAGATTGTAGAGGGAAATACTATCTTATATTATTCTATTTCTGCTGACTTTATGGCTGATGATTATTCCGATTACGGCGGTTATGACGATTTTTCCGACCCAGGTAATGACGCTTTTGAGGAACCTACCCGGCTTACTCAATATGAGTGGCCCGATTACTGTGATGAGACAGATTGCTTGATGATGGAATCTGTTGGGCTGCAATACAACGAGTCGTTTGGAACTGCGACAAAACTACTTACAAGCGGCTCTCTCATTACAATCAGCATTATACCCAAAATCGGCGGAGGCGCGGAGTATGGGGCTAACGTCAGAGTGGATAATTCAACCACGATACCAGTAAAAAGTTCAGACGGTATCAATTATCAATGCAAATCCACAGGCGGACAAGGTGGAAATATGGGTGGATACTCTGAGCTGTGGATCACACTAACCAAAGATGGATGGAGCAACTGGTATTAAGTAAAAACTCCGCAGGGCAGATTTTGAAGTCTGTCCTGCGGAGTTCTCTTTATAACTTTTCAAAACTCTTGCGCCAGATGGAGCAAAAATGGAGCATTTGCCCGTTTTGGAGCATCTAAAAATCCTTGAATCCCTTGCCTTTATAGTGATAAGGAACTAAATTCACTTATCACTGTTAGCTGACGGTTTCTGGGTGCATACGAAAGCCCGTCTGATTCCTAACATGGATTCAGACGGGCTCTTACTAAACTTATCTTCTAACAAATTATTCCTTTGCAATTTCTCTTTAAAATAATATGGTTTGAAAAAAAATGCTCAATACCATCGGAATGGTCGATAACCAAAATAGTCTTCCCGTTGGTTCGCATTTTGTCCAAGAATAATCCAACAGCTTGTCTCTCCACAATATCCAACCCCCTAAAGGGCTCATCAATACCAATAATATTGGACGAAGAACGTAAATATTTCAACAGTTTAATTCGAATATTCTCTCCACCGGAAAGAGTTCTTGTTGGCTGCCCAAATTTCAGATGATTAAGTTTTACTGCCTTAGCACGGAGTAGGGAATCAAAAGTTTTTTTGTCAACTGTCCGGAAGTAATCGCTTGCTTCATCAATTGTCATTTTCCAGATATCAATTAAAGTTTTACCATCAATAGTATACTTCTTCAACTCGCTATCGAATCCAGTTCCTTGACATTCACTACACTCGACCATTAGTGCAGACGAATTTTTATCTCCGTACATCACATAACCTGTACCGCCACACTTTTTGCAGCAACCAGCGTTGCCGGTCAAATTTGAGAAAAACTGACTATCCTTTTGGAATTTGGAACCGAAAATTGAGGAAATTCTTGTTAATAAGCCCAACGCAGTTGCAACCGATGAATTAGTGTTGCCCAACAAAGGCTTTTGATTAATGTATGTGTAGCTGTCAAGAGCTTGAGGAAGATACTCTCGTAGAAGGGTCGACTTACCAATACCGGAAGCTCCTGTTATTAAATTCATTCTATTTAAAGCAACCCGAATATTAGCACCAGAATATTGATATACTTTGCTATCAATAGATATGTCTAAAAACTGTTCACACTGGGGCGCGAAAAAATCAGTCTTTGCTCGTTGTGATTTTAAATATTCATCTTTACCTATAAGAAATCCACCGTTGTTCCCACCGCTTGGGCCAAGGCAGATCACTTGACCTGCAATATCTATGAAAGAATCACTATGATCTACAACAACAATTGTATTTTGCCCAAGCAAAGTTGCTATATTTTTCTTAATTAAAGGCCGTTCTGCTTCTGATAGCCCTGCTAATGGTTCATCGAGAACTATAAGGAGATGAGATAAACATGTGGTAAAAACCTGCACTAACCTCAAACGTTGCAACTCCCCACCAGACAATGTTGGAATACTTCTGTTAAAAAACAGATGGCCCAAACTTAGCTCCACACATTTTTGAACAAAGTTATATACCCTATCCAGCATAAATTTTAGTCTGCCATCCGAGTTGCCATCTATAATATTTCGTATTATTGGCAAAAGGGTTTCAAAATCCTTAGTCATAAATTCGCCAATTGATATACCATAGATTGCTTTAGAAAGATGCTCAGAATTATATTTCATTCCATGACAACAATTACATTCCACATCAGAATAAAAGGACTTACTAATTGAAATACCTGGAAGCATTTCACGATTCAGCAAAACTCCATAATATTTTGAAGTTCTACTTGCAATTCGGCCCTGCTTTTTGTACTTGACAGTATATTTATTATCACTACTTCCATATAGTAATTTATGCCTATCTTCCTCATGTAGCTCTCTAAAGGTTTTGAATGGGTCGATGTCTTGGCTATCGCAGTAGCAGACCAGAATCTGTGAGAAATAGTCCTTATAACGGTTCCAGCAACGGAAAGGGATTTTGCTAATAGGAACATTGTAATCAACAATTTTGTTGGGGTCTAATACCCGTTGGACGCCTGTTCCGTGGCATATCTCACATATGTTTTCATCCCTGTTCAATGAAAAATACTCTTCATCAATATCAAGAAAAGATGAAAAAAGCAACAATATAATATGGTTTAACCCAAAATACGTTCCAATAGAGGAACGGCTGTTATTGTTGTGATTCGTTTGCTTAATTGGTACAGCTGGCATCATATTTTTGAAGGACTTAACTTTGTAAATTGGTTCCATGACGTCATCTGCAAACATCGACATATATTCATGTTCACCAATCTGTGCGATTGTATCATAAGCAAGTGATGACTTTCCGCTACCCGAGGGACCCAAAATTAAATTCAATTTACCTTGTTGTATCCGCACATTGATGTTCTTTAAATTATTAGTCTCTACCCCCTCAATTATGACATCTTCAAGCATTTTGCATTTTCCTTTCACTTACAACCCTGTAAAGGTCATGTATGAGAAAATCCAGTGTCATTTTTGCGTGAGAGCAAAATCTTGTGTCAATTGAGTGAATGGTGTTGCCCTTTTTTAAATACATTGCATTTAAAGGACATCCCCCACCACAAATACCAAGCGCAGGACAACCCAAGCATTCTTCGTGATTAACTGGTGTAAGTTGAGACCATTCAATGTATGTCTCATCACTCTTACAATCAAACGCCTTATCATCCACATCTGAGACAAAATATTTTTTATCTTGAAGGCACCCATGACATATGCCAACCTGACCATCTGGTGCGATAACAATTTGACCTCCAGATGTTGCTGCGCAGTCCGAAAAGTATACTTTGGCTTTTGAAAAGGCATCAAGCTTTCTCATGATACGATCTTCATAAATTCCAAGTTCCCGCAGTTGGACAAATTCATCAATAATGTAATGTGCTGCCGCATCACTATAAGAATCGGGCAATGCAAATGTATCACTTGACATCATTATATTAAACCCCAATGCGCCAATATTGTATTGGCGCAGAAGGCGAATAATATTCTCTCGGTTCTTTATGGTCTCCTCACTCAGTGTAACTGATAGGGTAATATTTAATCCAAGAGCTTGGCAACGTGCAATTTTTTCCAAAACTTTGTGGAATACTGTCTTACCACCTTGATCAACACGCATTGCATTTTCTTGTTCAGTAAAACCATCAACAGAGATAGCTACCCCAACACCAAGCTCCTTTAATTTTGTAATCTTTTTATCATCAAGTAACAAACCATTTGTGACCATCGACATTTCCAAATTTTTTAGGCAGTGTTCCGTTTTCTGAAGCTGTATAAGTTTTTCCGCGATATAAACAAGAATGGGATAATTGACCAAAGGTTCGCCACCATAAAAAATTACGACTGCTTTTTCTTTCTCAAAGTCCAGTCCAGAGTTATTAAGTTGACGTAGAAAAAAAGTGATTGCTTTGTCTGCTGTTTCAACAGACATATTTTGCAGGCTGAAATGGCTTCTTTTTTCTTGGTCATTGTTTCCTAAAAAGCAATACTTACAGGCCAAATTACACTGTTCACTGAGAATCATATAGCAAACACTTATAGCAGGCTCCGGAATTTGAGATTTAATAAACTCCAAAACCTTTTCATCCTCGTCCTCATTATGAGACAAAATTTTCCACTTTTTTAATTCTAAAACTTCGTTATAGATGGTGGATGGTGCATCTTCACACTCATTGCAAAAAGAGCTTGCAAGCCATGCCTGCAAGCTCTCAAATGCCTCTCGTGAAAGATACACAGGTTTCATCCTTAACGAATGATACAAGGCAACATTGCCATCATCCATTTCAAATACATGTGCAAAACGAGAGAGCTTAATCATCAAGCAACCTCCCACTCCAACTCTTCTGCGAGATACCCACTCCTGCATCCTGTACATTGGCTAATACACCGCTCACAACGACCACATGAACAGGAATTGCACGCAGTGCAATTGCATTTTGCCATCGTAACAGTTTCTGCCGAAGCGTGAATGTTTCCGTAGAGATGACTGTAATCCAAGTTACTTGCGCTCATATAAGGTGCCCCCTTGTATATAGTTTGTTTTGTCAGCAAGTCAAAACCCATATTTTAACAAATTTAGTATACCACAAGCTATCAATGTAGTCAAGAAAAAATTGAAGCATCTCACGGAAAGTGCAACCCCTATCATTAGGTTAGACAAGGTTTTTTGAACCTGTCTAACCTGATTTTTTTATATCACCAGCGGGAAAGGAGGCGAAAAAGTTATGGGATTGACCTTAAACGAAAGAAAAGTGATAGCAAAACGCTGGGCAGACGGGGAAAGCGCCGTGGAGATTGCGAAGGGCCTGGGCCGGTCGCCCGGTACCATCTACGCCGAGCTGACACGGGGGCACACCGGGGAACTCGACCTGAACTCCCGCCCCAAGTACGACCCGGAGCAGGGGCAAGCAGTATATCAGGCCAACCTTCGGAAACGGGGGAACCGGGGCCGACGCCTCAAAAAACCTGGGACACCGAAAGGAGCGAAAGAAGGATGACCAACTTTGACAAGCTCACGGCCTCACCGGAAACCCTGGGCGCTTTCCTGGCCTCCATCCCCACCACCGGCGGACCCTGGGATGAAGCCTTCCGCAAGGAATACTGCTCCAGCTGCGGCCAGGAGAACTGTGAGCCGACCTGCCCCCACCAGGACAAGCGGGGCAACCCGGCCTGGTGGCTGGCACAGACGGCGGAGGCCACGCCCTCCGACAAGGACGTGACCCCCCGGAGCCGCTTCAAGGGGTTGGGCGAAATGACGGACGATGAAATCAATGAGTTTGCTCGCCGTTTCTACCTTGCGATTCAGAGTATGCGCGAAGCAAAACAGCAGCAACAGCGAAACTCGTAGACATCAACCTCGCATCTTCCTCAGAAAGTCCCTCGCAAGCCGCTCCACACTGAAGCGTCTCAGCAAGCGGCTTCGCCTGAAAAAACAGGGTCGCAATTTCCTCTTGTTTCAGGTTGAAGAAAAAATCTTCGTCAAAGTCAAACACAGCAATCACCCCCTTCCCCACCCACATCATACCATAGGGCCGGGAAAGGGACAAGCGCCCACAGGACGGAGAAGCCCGGCCTGTGGGCGAAGGAAGGAACGCCGGACAGATGGAAAACGAACAGATGGTTTTAGAAGGCTTCGAGCAACGGATTGCCGACCTGGAAAGCCGCCTCTCTGAAGTGGAGAAGCGCCTGGAGGGCCAGGAGCGAAGGGCCAGGAGGGCCACCCAATTCCGGCAGCTTCAGGAGGCTGAAATCCAAAAGCTGAAGGAGATCGCCCTGAGCCTTGCAAGCGAGGAACCGCTCCGCTCCGGAGACGGTGCCGCTGCCATAAGTAAGGAAACGGCATACCGGCGGTTTGAAGAGTGCGGCGTGGGCAAGGTAACGGCCATGCGGGCGCTCCGGAAAGCCGGAGTACTCCGGCTGGACCGAGCTGGCCGCAACACCACCACTATCTGGCTGAACGGAAAGTGCCAGAGGGTGATTATAGTGACAGCAAAGGAGAACACACCATGAGCAAGGAACCGCAGCGGCAGAACCTCGCCGCCAGAGCGCTGGCAGCGGCCCTCGGCTTCAGCATAGCGCTGGCCGGGTGCAGCATGGCGAAGGGGGAGCAGACAATGCCACCCCTGGCCCCTACGCCCCCCTCCCCGGCGGTAACGGTACCGGCCACGGATGAACCGACCGCCGCCGACCTTTGGAGCGATGACCGCAGCCGGATCGACACGCCGCTTCTCAGCAGCGCAGACCTGGAGAGCGAAACACAGTGGGCCATCTTTACCGAGGTCTGCGGCCAGGACCCCAGCGCTTTCTGCGCCGTGATGGCCATAGCGTACACCGAAAGCCGATTTACCCCGGACCTGGTAGGCGACGACGGCCTGAGCTTCGGTATGATGCAGATCAACACGAAGTGGCACACGGGCCGGGTGGAGGCCCTCGGCGTGACAGACCTAACGGACCCGGTACAGTGCGCCGCAGTAGGCCTCGACTACCTCCAGGAGCTGGCCCAGACCACCGGCAGCAGCCTGGCCGACCACGCCCTCTATATGGCCTACAACATGGGACCATCCGGGGCCAGGAAGGCCCTGGAAGCAGGGTGGACAAGCACCAGTTACAGCGAGGCGGTCCTGGAGGTCTACCAGGAGTACATGGCAGAAATGGAGTGGGCAGGATGAAAATCAAGGAAGCGCTCCCCTTTTTGGAGCGGACGTTGGAGGCCCTGCGGACCATGCCGGAGGACATCGAAATCATAAGTGTTGACACCAGCCTCTACTGCTCGGAGCAGTACACCAAAATCCAAGTTACTGGCTCAGAGGATATGAAGCAGTTGGCCCCTGCCTACGGGCGCTGCATCCAGCGCAAGGTCGAGAAGCCGAACGAAAGTGGGGAGGTCTGGACCTGGCTCCGGTTTTCCGACCCGGACAACTTCCTCCGATTTGTGCAGTGTGAATGCAAAAGAGCCGCCCCCAGTGACGCAACCACCGGGGACGGCAGGGCCTGACGGCCCGGATCAATACCACGGCCCCATTATACGGGACCGGGAAAGGATAGTCAAGCATGGAACGGAAAAGTAAGCTCTATATCGAGACAGACCACGGACAGTCTCAGGCAGAAATCGTCGGGACCCCCTCGGAGATCATGTTCAACTGGTCGGCCCTAACGAACCAAATCTGCCTAAAGCTCAACCTTCCCCCGACGCAGCTCGCCTTCATGCTTCCGGGGCTGCTCGGCACCTACCGGGGGACACTCCGGCAAACCACCGAGGTCGACCTCACTGCCGTCCGGAGCTGGCGGAAGGAGGAGCAACCGTGAAAATCGCCCTTCAGGGGAACACCCTACTGATTAAGGACGCCGACAACGTACAGTTCACGGTAATCAAGAGCTGGAACAAGATGAAGTGGGACCGGAAGGCCCAGCTGCTGCGGGGGACCGCCGACATTGAACTGCTGGACAAGCTGGCCAGCATAGTCCGCCTCCCCCCGGCAATCGAGGACCGGCGGAGCCGCCTCCACGCTCTCCAGGACGCCGTGGACGCCGAGCGGGTGAACCAGGAGCCGATCCCCTTCTTCAAGTACCCCGTCAAGCTGCCACTCTACGCCCACCAGATGCGGGGAGCCAACATGGCGCTACTGACCTTCGGGTGGGTACAGTCCGGCACAGCGCCGTGAGGGCAATCACCAAATACCCTGGCGCAAAGTGGGCCATGGCCAACTGGATCATAGACCATTTCCCACCCCACCACAGCTACTTAGAGCCGTTCTTCGGCAGCGGAGCGGTTCTTTTCACCAAAGAGCGAAGCAATATCGAAACGGTAAACGACATGGACGGTGACGTGGTAAACCTTTTCGACTGGATACGAAAGGACCCGGAACGGCTGGCGGACGCCATATATTGGACGCCATACTCACGGGACGTTTACGACCGGGCCTGGGCAGCGCAGCGCACCGAAACAGACCCATTCCAACGGGCAGTTGACCTTTACACCAGATTGATGATGGGCCATGGCTTTCGGCTTACAGGAGAGAAGGTCGGATGGAAAAGGGACGTGCAGGGCCGGGAAGCAGCTTACGCAGCAAGCGGATGGTGCAAGGTGCCGGAAGTCATAAAGGAGGCGGCAGAACGCCTCCGGGGAGTACAAATTGAGAACCGTCCAGCCCTTGACTTAATAGCTCGATACAACTACCCAAACGTCCTGATATATGCAGACCCGCCTTACTTACTCGGAACCAGGCATGGGAAACAATACCGCCACGAAATGACCGACGCAGACCATGCCGCCCTTCTGGACACCCTAAAGGCACACCGGGGGCCGGTCCTGCTGTCCGGTTACGAAAGCAAACTATACAGCGACACCCTGAGGGATTGGCACAGAGATGAATTCATAGCACAGGCACAGACCTCGACAAAGCGCAGGGAGGTTTTGTGGATGAACTTTGAACCCCAAGGGCAACAGAAACTTTTTTGAAGGAGCGTGAAAACGTGAAAAGAAAGAACCGGCACAAGGATAACACGGTCGCCGGAGAAGAAGTGATCCAGGCCCTGAGCATTGACGCTATACTGGCCCAGCTGGCCAGCATGAAGGACAACGCCCTGAGCTTCATGGTCAAGAAGGAGGACGCCGACCCGATATGGGCGGCAGACGTAGCCGCTTGTGAGGCAGCAACGGCCATTCTGAGCGCCCTCCAGGACGAAGGCGTCAGAACCCCGGAGGAAGTCCGGGACCTGGTACACGACTACAAAGCCCTGGCGGAACAGTGCCAAAAAATGCACCAGCACTATGAGAAGCCAGCGCAAGTCCTACGGCTGGGCGGAGGGGCAAGGGCCGCTTGCCTTTGCCCGAAGTGCCGCAGCCAGAGCCGCCCCGGCAACGCCTACTGCTGGAACTGCGGCAAGCGGCTAGGCTGGGGGAGGTGACCGCCGTGGCAGTACAGCAGCAAGGGAAAGGCTTCGGCTTCCTGTTCGAAATGGGCTGCGGCAAGACCCTCACGGCCATTGCCGTGGCGGGGGCCGGATACCAGATGGGCAAGGTGAAGCGGGTGCTGATTGTAGCCCCCACCTCGGTCTGCGCCGTTTGGCCCAAAGAGTTCCAAGAGTACGCCGCCTTCTCCTACACCATCAGGACCATGCTGGGCAGCAAGGCCCAGCGCCTGAAGGAGCTGTCGGACCTGGTGCGCTTTCCCTACCCCCACCTGAAGGTGGCGGTCATAAACTACGAAAGCACCTGGCGGGACGGCATCTTCGACGCTCTGGTGGACTTCGACGCCGACCTGGTGATTGCAGACGAAAGCCAGCGCATCAAGACCCACGACGCCGAACAGAGCAAGGCCCTTCACCGCCTGGGGGACAAGGCCCGATACAAGATGATCCTCTCCGGTACCCCGGTCCAGAACGAGGCAATCGACATATTTAGTCAATACCGCTTCCTGGACCCCACGATATTCGGCTCGAACTTCTACGCCTTCCGGGGCCGCTACTGTGAAATGGGCGGCTTCAATCGGAAGCAGGTAGTCGGATACCGGGACCTGGATCAGCTGATAAAGAAGGAACATAGTGTCGCATACCGAGTGACCAAAGAGGAAGCCCTGGACCTGCCGGAGCAGACCTTCGAAAACAGGTACATCACCCTCAGCAAGAAGGAGCGGGACCTCTACGACCGCCTCCGCCGGGACAGCTTCGCAGAGCTGTCCGACGGCGGCAGGATCACCGCAACCACGGTCCTCACTAAGCTGCTCCGCCTTCAGCAGTTCACCGGCGGCTTCCTGGTAGAGGATGACGCCACCCGCCCCCAGCTGGTAAGCCGGGGAAAGCTGGACGCCCTGGCCGACATACTCCAGGACTACGTTGTGGAGGGCAAGAAGAAGCTGGTGATTTTCGCCCGGTTCCTGCCGGAGATACACGAAATAGAAGCCCTCTGCCAAAAGGTCCTGGGCAAAGCCGGAATGAAGTCTGTAGCTATATACGGGGACATCAAGAAGGAGGACCGGGGCAGCATAGTTCAGCGGTTCCAGACGGACCCCGCCACAATGGCCTTCATCGGCCAGATCGACACCGCCGGGACCGGCATCACCCTTACAGCGGCGGACACCTGCGTTTACTACAGCGTCAACTTCAACTTTGCCACCTACAGCCAAAGCCTCAGCCGGATACACCGGATCGGCCAGCACCACCCCTGCACCTACATTCACCTCGTAGCGGAGGACACATTGGACGATACCATACTGGCCTCGCTGGCCAAAAAGGAGGACCTGGCGAAAACGGTGGTGGATACCTGGAGGGACTACTTTTGACGGAGAAAATCATTCTCGACCTCTGCGGAGGTTCCGGAAGTTGGTCCAGAGCGTACCAGGCCGCAGGGTACGACGTCCGCCTCATAACCTTGCCGGACTACGACGTCCTGGACTATGAACCGTCGGACAAGGTACACGGAATTCTCGCCGCCCCACCTTGCACAGAATTCTCGATTTTGAATTGCAAGGCGGAACCACGCCAAAGAAACCCGCAAGAAGGTCTGAAGGTGGTAATGGCTTGCCTTCGGATCATAGAAAGGGCGAAACCGGTCTGGTGGGCCATGGAGAACCCCGTCGGCCACTTACGGGAATACATGGGGCAACCGGCACTTACCTTCCAGCCCTGGGAGTACGGCGACCCATGGACGAAAAGGACCGATATATGGGGGACCTTCCAGCCACCGCCCAAACTATACACCAGGTGGGAGGACGTACCGAATAAGCTCCCGCTCTATACCAGACCTGGAAGGGGAAAGCCGAATTTTGCATACCTCCACAAAGCAGCCCTGGCAACAATCCCGCAGCTGGCATGGGCAAACCCTAAGACCGATGCAGACTTCAGGGCAATCACGCCTCCGGGATTTGCACAAGCATTTTTCAGAGCCAACCCATAAAAGGAGGACGTATGATCCTGATAACCTACAAGAGCGCCGCCGGGGAGCTTCTCGGAACGCTTCGACCGCCAAAGGGCTGGACCCTTGGCGACCTGAAGAAGGAGGTCGACCAAGCCAGGGAAGCCCACAGCGGGGACCTCCGAGCATACATGACGCTCACCGCACACCCGGCCTCGGAAAGGGCCAGCGCATAACCAAAGAGAAAGGAGGAATGCCCCATGAGCGAACAGAAGCAGCAGAAAGACCTCTGCCCCTTCAAGCGGATCGTCGAGCGGGAGTATAACGGCCACAAGGGAGTGGCCGCACTGCGGGAACGGTTCGACGTCTGCGCCGGGGAACGGTGTATGGCCTACCAGGAGCCGTCCTGCGGCATCGGGAAGCCCACCTGCAAGCGCCTGGAGAATGGCAGCAAGTAACCGGCGGAGCCGGACAGTACAGAAAGGATGAACAGAATGGACCTGCTCGAAATGGTAAAGCACTACCAGAGCCTTCTGGAAACGAAGGATGACCTGGCGGAACAGACCAAGGCAAACAACGCCGCCATCGAGGCGGCAAAGGCGGAGATCACCCAGCAGATGATCGACGATGAATGCCCCCGAATTTCCACCGGCGGTTACTGCTTCAGCCTGACCGCCAAGACCTCTTACACGAAACGGTCGGACGCCGAACTGGCGGAGAGCGGTCTGGACTTCCTGGACACCCTCCGGGAGGAAGGCCTGGGAGACATCATTGTGGAGAAGGTGGACCCCCGCACCCTTCAGTCCACGGTCAAGGCATACATCGAGGAACACGGGGACCTGTCCGAGGGCCTGGAGGCCATCATTCGGAGCTACGACTATAACGACATCACCCGGAGAAAGGAGAAGCGCAAGTGAGCACCGACTACGAACAGATGGAGCTGGACACCCGCCCCAAGCTGGTCGCCGCCCTTCAGGAGCTGACAGAAGGGACCATCAGGGAGGCCCAGGACATGATCCAGGAGAGCCGCCGCCAGATTGCCACTGAGAACGGCACCACCCCCGCCACGGTGCGGAACCGGCACGAGGCGTATGGGATCGCCGCCGAGCAGTACGCCAGGATCGCCAAAGCTGTAAGCTCCATCAAGAACGACACCGCCACCCTGCTCTCGGCTCTGCCTGACCCGAACTATAACGCCGTGGAAGCTACCAGCTCGATTGTGAACAGCACCACCGAAGCGGCCACGGTCCTGATCCACGCCGCCGCTGAAATGAAGCGGACCCTCAACGACCTTTACACCGCAGAATACAGCGAACCGGCCAGCACCCCGATGGAGGACTTGGCTGCTGGCGCTGAGTTCCAGGAAGTCAATTCCGTCGACCCTGACGCCGACGCCGATCACGAAAAGGAGGACTAAAAAATGCCGACCACTAAGAAAAACAGCACCACCGCCCTGGCCACCATGGACACCTTCAAGATTGCCAACCGCTACGAGGGCCTCGACCCGGAGCTTCTGGCGGAGCTTCAGGACCAGATGGAGGACCTCGACCCGGAGAGCGGGATCACCTGCCGCCAGATCAAGGTGCCGTCGGCGGGTGGCATTGCCTACGAAGTCCAGGGGGAGGATGAGGGCGACGCCGACCCGATGAAGGAGGTCGAAGGCGTGATCCTGTTCACCCACCGCCTCAACGGCTACTGGCCGAACACCTTCGGCACCAGCAGCAACCCGGAGGACAAAGTCCCCACCTGCTCCAGCATGGACAGCAAAACCGGCTTCAACCCTGGCACCGGCGAGGTCACCAGCTGCGAGAGCTGCCCCCTCAACCAGTACGGGACCGGCGGCGTAGATGAAAAGGGCAACCAGAAAAAAGGAAAAGCCTGTAAGAATATGCGCCGTATCTACCTGATGATGGACGGGGACCCGAACTTCTACCTGCTCTCGGTACCGCCCACCTCCATCAAGGACGTAAATAAGCAGCTGGCGAAAATCCTGGCCAGCGGGACGCCCTACACCAGCATGATCGTGGGCTTCACCCTGGAGAAGGCGCAGAACAGCAACGGCGTGGCATATAGCAAGGTGGTTGTGAAGAAGAAGGGCCTCCTCCCCCCTGCCGCCGCCGCTCAGGTCCTTCAGCTCCGCAACCAGATCAAGGCCCAGTATCAGAGCATGACCCTCACCCTGGACGAATACGTCACCACCCCGGCCCAGGAAACAGGGAAGCCCGTGGACGTGACCCCGGATGCCTCGGAGATCGCTGCCATGGACGGCACCGCCCCCGCCTTCGAGGAAGCACCGCCCACCGACGGCGGGGAGCTTCCCTTCAACTAAGCCAACCCCGCAGGGCGGGTGCCGCTTCCCGGCGACACCCGCCCACTATAACCAGGAGCTGCGAGTATGAAGATTTTACAACAGACGGGCGGTGACAAGTATGGCGGACTTTGAAAAAGTAGACCTCGACCGGGTGGTCGACTACCGGGCCGAATACGCCGCCGTCATTGAAAAATATAAGATTTCCGGGGACAACCTAACCGGCCTCTGCCCCTTCCACCGGGACAAGCAGAACAGCTTCTCGGCAGACCTGACCACCGGACAATGGCATTGCTTCTCGGAGGACGAAGGCGGCAACTTCGTAACCTTTTGGGCGAAGTACCACAACGTCGACACGAAGCAAGCCTATAAGGAAATCCTGGAGAAGTACGGCGTGGCCCCGGAGAAGAAGCCGGAGAAGAAAGGCGGGGGCTTTGACCTCGACCCGTACAGTGTAGAGCAATATTCCTTCGACAAGCGGCTCCCGGCGGACTTCCTCGAAAAGACCTGCCGTGTCAGCACCAGGAAGGAGCGAGGCGGCATAACCTGCCTCCAGATACCCTACTTCACCGAGGACGGGAAGGACGCCGCAGTCCGCAAGCGATACGGCGGAAAGCACTTCACTTGGCAGCGGGGCAGCAAGGGCAAAATCTGCCTCTACGGGGAATGGCGGCTCCCCGAAATGAAAAAGGCCGGCTGGGCCATTTTAGTGGAGGGAGAGAGCGACACGCAGTCGCTGTGGTACATGGGCCTCCCCGCCATAGGCGTGGCCGGGGCCTCGATGTTCAAGAGCCACCAGACCGCCACCCTCCAGGGCCTGAAGCTATATGTCCACAAGGAGCCGGACAGCGGCGGCGATACCTTCACCGGGAAGGTTTTCAACGGCCTGAAGGAAGGCGGCTTCACCGGGGAGATATACCTCTGGTCCTGCGACCGCCTCGGCGTGAAGGACCCAAGCGAGCTATATATCAAGCACGGCAGGGACACAGCGGCCCAGCAGATCAAAGAGGCCCTCAAAGGGGCGGAGCGGATAGACCTGGACCAATACCTCACCCCGGAGGCCGTGGAGGGAGCGCCCCTCAACCTCCGCCAGCCGGAGGGCTGGATATACTCGGAAAAGGGCATCAGCGCCATTGACCAAAAGACTTACAACCCCGTCACCGTATGCAGGACGCCCATTATCCTGACGCAGCGCCTAAAGAGCCTGGAAACCGGCGACGAAAAGATCGAGGTCGCCTTCAAGCGGGACGGCCAGTGGCAGACCGCCATATATCCACGGTCTACCATTTTCAGCAGCCGGAGCATTACCACCCTGGCGGACCTGGGCTGCACCGTAACCAGCGAAAACGCCAAGCGGGTGGTCAGCTTCCTGGGGGCGCTGGAGGCGGAGAACATAGACCTGATCCCAAAGAACGACGCCACCTCCACCTTCGGCTGGCAACCGGGGCGGCGATTTGTACCCGGCCACGATGACGGCCTCACTCTGGACATAGACCCCAGCCAAAGGGGCATGGCGGCAGCATACTGCAAAAACGGCACCATGGAGCGATGGGTGGACCATATGGCCCCCCACAGGGCCAGAAAAAAGTTTCGGTTCATCCTCGCCGCCAGCTTCGCCGCCCCCCTGCTCCGGATCGTAAAGCAGCGGATTTTCTTCGTATACAACTGGGGCGGTTCCAAAGGCGGCAAGACCGCCGCCCTCAAAGCCGCCCTCTCCGCCTGGGGGGACCCGGAGCGGCTCATGGTGAGCTTCAACGCCACCCAGGTCGGCCTGGAGCGGACCGCCGCCTTCTACTGCGACCTGCCCCTGGGCATAGACGAACGGCAGCTGGCCGGGAATAACCAGGGGGCGCTGGAGAAAATCGTCTACATGATCGCCAGCGGTACCGGCAGAATCAGGGGCAGCAAGGGCGGGGGCCTTCAGACGATACACCAGTGGCGCACAGTGGCCCTGGCGACCGGGGAGGAACCCCTCAGCACCGAAACCACCCAAACCGGCGTCAGCACCCGTGTATTGGAGATATACGGCGGACCGTTCGACAGCGAAGCAGACGCCGCCCTCATGCACCAGCAGTCAGCGACCGACTGCGGCTGGGCCGGACCGGCCTTCATCGAGAAGATACTGGCCATGGACGAACGCCAAATCGTAGAAGCCTACGAAGATATGCAAGCCTATATCCGGGCCATAAGTGACGGCAAGAACGGCTCCCACATAGCCGGGATCGCCGCCGTAGCCCTGGCCGACGCCATGATCGACAGCTGGTTCTTCGGAGGCCAGCCAGAGAGAGCGTGGCAGGAAGCAAAGCGGATGGCGGCGGACATCCTCATAAACCAGGTAGAGAGCAACGCCACAGACGTAAACGAGAACGCCGTCCAGTTCATAGTGGACTGGGTACTTTCCAACAAGGCTTACTTCGGCACCAACGCCGTCGGGACCTGCCTGGGCTTCACCAGCGACACCGGGAACACAGCCTATATTTTCCCCTCCATGCTCAACCAGGCCCTCAGCAAGGCCGGATACAGCCCCCGCAAGACCATGAAATACATGGCGGACAACGGCCTGATTTCCTCGTATACCGAAAAGGGAGGCCGCAAGACCTACACCGTAATGAAATGGTTCGGCACCCGCAGCAGCCGCTTTGTAGAGTTTCATATAGGCAAGCTCTCAGAGAACAAGGACGCCGTGGACGATGCCGACGAACTAGCGGAGGCCAGGACCGGAGCGGCCCCGGAACCGAACTATGAGCAGCAACAGTTCCACGAAATAGACGACGATGACGGCGAACTTCCCTTTTAAAAACCTTTCAACTAGGATTAGGTGAAATGCTAGTTGAAAGGTTAGGTGAAAGGCGGTCGAGCCTTAGAGCCGCAACGGTTAGCGCCTTTACCTTTCACCTATTTATACTACTTTCACCAAATACATTGTATTTTAGCAAAACTTTGCACTAACGCACGAATTCCTGCAATAAAGACATAATTCTAAAAAAACGATGTATTTCTGAAAAATCAGGTGAAAGGTGAAAGGTTGGCACTCAACCCTTAGAGCCGCAAGCGTTTTACACCTTTCAACTAACTTTGAAAACAGGTGAAAGGGGCCGTTTTTCCAAGGAAAAAAGACGTGCGTTAAATAAGTCCGAGGGTAAACGTACCGCCCAAAATCAAAGGCCACCAGTGGCCCTGTGTGGCCCGTATAGGAGGCACGAACAGAATGACAGACGGAGAGCGACTGAAGCAGTTCCACGCCGACTTTGAGAAGCTGAAACACAACCGGGAACAGGTGCCCCTGGACATACTCACAAGCAAGTATGCCGCCGGGTACAACGCCCAGGTGAAGAAGGTCCAGGAGGGGGCTGACTGGTTCTTCAGCAAGTACCAAGAAACCCTCGCCTTTCCCACCCACCCCAAGGACGAAGCCGGAAACAAATGGCTGGCCGAATGCCTCGCCATTTTGGAGGCAGACGAAAAGAAGCCCGGAGGGCTTCGGGATCAAGCCAAAGCGGCACTCATAGACCGGCTCGACCTGGACGAATACGAGAACCTGGTCTGGCAAGCCTACGACCGGCGGCTCCAGCGGGCCTTTGCCACCTACTGGCGGAGGCACTGCCGCTGGGTGGGGAAACCGCCCCGGCGCTGGATATACAACGACATTTTCAAGAAATACTGGTGGCCCAAGTCAGAGGAATACCCCGGCTCCGGCTGCTGGATCAATAGAGACTATACCGGCCAGGACTTCAGATTCCCGCCGGACTTGAAGGAGGAAACGACATGAGCTATTTTGACGGACTGACCCCGACCTATACCTTCCGGCTTCAGATCGAGCGGAGCGACCGGACGATCCTGAACACGGCCATAAATGCGAAGGCCACCGCCGACGAAATCGCAAAAGCAAAAAAGAGCATCCGGCGTCTGCTGGACGAATACACCCCGGCCATCAAGACCACTGTTACCTTGCGGCCCGGTACCGTTCTGGAGCTTACCCCGGAGCCTGACCTTCCCGCTCCCCCGGAGAACATGACCGACCTTGACCTGGAAAACCTCTGGCTGGAGCTTGCAGACGTACCCTTCGATGACAACGACCCGGACGTCGATATGACGCTGGCGGAGAACTGGAAGTGGTTCAGGAAGGGTACCCCCAGGGAGGAAATCTGGCGCTGGTTCGACGAACGCCACAGCAAGGGAGTGGCCTTCCTGCTTTACGGGGCGCAGGACCCGGAGCCGCAGGGAGCGCCGGAAGAAGCTCTCGCCCCTGCGGGGGGGGATTAGAACTTCAACATGCTAAGTTTATAAGGGCTCTGGGGGGGGGGGGGGGGGCACATTTCGGATAAGCGGCCAGAGGGGGCAAGGGGATTGCTCCGGCTCTACTGCCAGGAATGTGGAAACACCTTCGGCACTTTTCTGAAGGAGCGACAGAGCGAAATCACCTGCCGCTGCGGCCACCACATCGACCTCACCGCTCCGCTGGCCCGGTACCGCTTTACCTGCCCCTACTGCGAAAAGGAAGCCTGGGGCCAGACAAACCTGGAGGACCCGGAGATCACGATCCGCTGTAAGTGCGGCGGCAACGTAGATCTGCGCTGGGTACCTAAAGCGAAGGAATACCAAAACTAAAGCAACCACAGGAGGCACCCCAATGCAGTACGCTCTCAGTCTTTCCTACGGCAAGGACAGCCTCGCTTGCCTCGGAGCCATAGAAGAACTCGGCTGGCCGCTGGATAGGGTTATCCATGCGGAGGTTTGGGCCACCGACACCATTCCAGCCGACCCACCTCCCATGGTAGAGTTTAAGAAAAAGGCGGACGCTATCATTAAGGCCAGATGGGGAATTGAGGTCGAACATATTAGATCAAAATATTCCTTTGAAAGCCGATTTTATACGATTTGCAACGGAAAAAATGAAAAATACAGAGGCCAGATAACCGGCTTTCCGGGAATTATCCGGAAGTGGTGCAATAACACACTAAAAACCGGGCCACTGGATAAGGCAAAGCGTGGCTGTATTTCCTACTTGGGTATTGCAGCCGATGAACCGGGCCGTCTTCACAATTTAACCGAAACTAAGAAAGGACCGTTGATTGAGGCAGGGTGGACTGAGGCGTATTGCAGAGAATGGTGCGAGAAAAACGACCTTCTTTCCCCAATCTACACCACAGCCACACGGGGCGGGTGCTGGTTTTGCCCGTATCAGAGCATACAGCAACTCCGTCTTTTGCGGAAAGTGTATCCGGAATATTGGGCGCTTATGCTGAAATGGGACAACGACAGCCCAAGGACATTTACCTCGGACGGCCACACGGTCCACGATTTTGAGCGACGCTTTCTGATGGAGGACGAACACCTTCTTAGTCCGGGTGACCCATTCAAGTGGAAAATGCTCGACCAGCCCCTAAACTACAGACTTTTTTGAAGGAGGACACGCATGAACACCGATTACAGCATCGCCCGTTTTGAGCGGGAGCTGGGCAAGGTCCAGCGCCCCGGCATGGACAAGCTCCTGGAGTACATCAGGAAAAGCGACTTCTACACCGCCCCGGCCAGCACCAAATATCACCTCGCCGCCCCCGGCGGCTTGCTGCAGCACAGCCTCAACGTCCTGGACGCCCTGCGGGGGCTGCTTAACTGGCGGAGCGACGGGGCCTGGGAGTACCGGGTCTCCGGTAAGGTGGTGGCGACCATCCCGGACGAAAGCTTGACGGTCATGGCCCTGCTGCACGACATCTGCAAAACCCACTTCTACGGCACCAGCACCCGGAACCAGAAAAACGACGCCACCGGCAAGTGGGAAAAGGTGCCCTACTACACGGTCGATGATAAGATGCCTCTGGGGCACGGCCCCAAAAGCGCCATGATCGTAAAGCAGTACACGACCCTCACCACAGCGGAGATGTACGCCATCTGGCACCACATGGGCTTCAACGGGAACTTCGAGAACGACACCGCCGTGGGCCAGAGCATGGAAATGTTTCCCGCTGTCCTGGCCCTCCACACAGCGGACATGATGGCCAGTCGCTTCATGGAGGGAGAGAAGGAGAACAAGCCGCCCTTCGACAGCCAACCCCCGGAGGCCAGCAGCGGAGCGGCCAGCGCCGGGGAGTGGGCGGACAACCCTACCACCCCCACCGGAGAGCCGGAGTTCCAGGACGCCCCGCCGCTGAGTGAGGGGGCCTGACAATGAGGAAGGCAATAGCAATCGACTTCGACGGGTGCCTTTGTACTGAGGCCTTCCCGGAAATCGGGGAGCCAAACTGGCCCGTCATTCAGAGGGCGAAGCAGGAACAACGGGACGGATCGGGCCTGATCCTTTGGACCGTCCGTGAGGGCCAGCTCCTTCAGGACGCCCTGGACGCTTGCAAGCGGTGGGGCCTGACCTTCGACGCCGTGAATGAGAGCCTCCCGGACTGGATCGAGGCGTATGGGAACAGGCCCAGGAAGGTCGGCGCTTCGGAGTATTGGGATGACCGAGCTATACAGATACCAGCACCCTGCACCAAAGGGAAATGGATTTATATTTCCGACTGGCCTCAGTGTTCCAGATGCGGAGCTTCAGCAGAAGTGGACAGATATGAGCATGACCTCAGAGGAAAAATCCGGCCTGTCACTTCCGACTATTGCCCCTGGTGCGGAGCAAAAATGGATGGTGAGGAAAGGTGATCGGAAAAACGGACCCCCACAAAGAAAGCTGGTACCAGGCCCGGATCATACGCTGGATCAAGGACAACTACCCGGACGCCTTTGTCTGGAAGGCGGCAGCTGGGCCATACAGCCGGGGCGGCATCCCGGATATTTGCGCCATAATAGCCGGTCACTTTTTCGGCTTCGAGGTCAAGCGGCCAGAGAGTGGAAGGCTCTCAAAAATTCAGGAACAGACTATCAAGGAAATCAACGACGCCGGAGGGACGGCCCTGGTGGTTTCCTACCCGGAACAGGTAAAGGAGGCAATCGAACAATGGCAATCGACCCAAAGAAAGCTGCGGAGCAAGCCCAGCAGCTGATGACAGCCCTAGGCAGTATGTCGGAAATGGCCCACCAGGTCCACCAGACCATGCTTCAGAGCGGAGCCTCGAAGCGGGAGGCGGAGCTGGCTATGAACGCCTGGATCAGCGCCTTCTGGCACGAGAGCATGGAGGACGCCCGGAGAAGTAAGGAGCGGCAGAATGAAGGCGAACAGGAATAATCGACGTCCCGGCGGCGGGAAGCTGCCCAAACCCCTCGCCCAGCTGAAGGGCAACCTTCAGAGGCTTTCCACCCAATCCCTCGCCGTGGTCCTTGACGCCACGGTTGAGGTCCTGCGGGAACGAGGTGTGGCCGTTCGGCTCTGGAACGAGAAGGACCGGAGCGTTCAAAAGTTCGGGTATATCGGCGGCAGAATTTACGCCCTTGTCCCACAGGGAAGGCAAGGGCCGGAGGAAACAGAGCATGGCGAAAATGGAGAGGACACGGGCGGCGGAACGCCAGGTGCTTAAAAAATATCTGACCCGTTTTTTCAGGGCCAAGGAGAAGCAGAAAACCCTCCAACAGAGGGCGGCGGCGATCCGGGCGGACCTCGGAGAAGCCTCGGCATTGGAGGCCAGGGTCCAGGCCCAGGCGAAGGCGGCGGAGCGGAGCGCCCTGGAGATCATGGACATACTGGACCTTCTGCCGGAGGACGCCACAGAGCGGACCATACTGGAGCTTCGGCACCTGGACTGTAAGCCCTGGCGGGAAATAAACCGGGCCGTGTACTTAACCGCTTCCCCCTGCTTCGAATACTACAACCGGGGCCTTGACACCCTTCTCTCCATGGAGCAAGTACGGCAAACCCTGGGCCTTGCCCAGGATTGACACCGGGGGCTGGTTCTTCAGAACTGGCCCCCGTTTTTTATGCCCCTGTGGGGCCGGAAAATTTCAGGCGCATATATAGGGCGGCTGTGCAGCTGGGGAAGCTGTGGCCCAGGCAGAGTGGCCAGCAGGGGCAGGGCCATGGGGCAGCGGCCCACCTGTGGGGGCCGGTTTTCTGCGAAGCGAAAAAACAGAGGGCGCAAAAATAACTGGCAACATATATGGCGGGGCTTATGGCCCCCTGTGGCCTGGGGGCTGTGGGCCGGGGAAAATAGGGGGCTATACAGCCTGGATCATGGGGGCGCTGTGATACCCCCTCTGTGTGGCCAGGAACAGGGCCAGGAATAAGCCCTATGTCAAGCCCCAAAAGAAAAGTTCTACAAAAGTCAGGAGTTCACAGGAGTTTCATTCGTGCTATGCTTTCGGCGTGAACCCAAAGACAAGCAGACCATGGGAACAGGCAGAGCGTAGGACATAGGCGCAGCGACCGCAGAGAAGCGAGAGCGGCCTCCGGGGGCCGTAGGTACTACCGACGCCCTCCCTCGATAGCGGGGCGAGGAAGGCCCGACATTTTCCCGGATAAGACCTAAATTTTTTCGGCCATTTCGTTACGCCTCCCACTCTTTTCAAAACCTTTCATATCCAAAAATAGACGTGCGTGCATAGTTTAACGGGAAAAACACCCCGCTTCCGGCGGGGAAATGTTGGTTCGAGGCCCGCTGCACGCTCCAAACTACCAGGCAAAGGAGGTCGGCCAGGTGAATATCGAAACCCGCAAGCTGGCCGACCTCCGGCCAGCTGCCTACAATCCCCGGAGGAAACTGCAACCGGGCGAACCGGAGTATGAAAAAATCGCCCGGAGCATCGAAGAATTTGGCTACTGCGACCCCATCATCATCAACAAAGACGGGACCATTATCGGAGGCCATCAGCGCCACCAGGTACTTCTGGACCTCGGAGCGGAGAGCGCCGACGTTGTGGTGGTAGACCTGGACCCCGACAAGGAGAAGGCCCTCAACATAGCCCTGAACAAAATAACCGGCTCCTGGGATGAAGCCAAATTGACCGAGCTGATCGGGGACCTGGATGTGGAGGGATACGACCTGACAAAGACCGGCTACAGCGACAAGGAGCTGAAGGCCATGCTGGAGCAGACCCGGATCAGACCGGAGGACTTCAGCCAGGACTTCACCCTTCCCAGCCGGGAGCAGGTCCTGACCCATACCATGAACGTGACCCTTCACCGGGAGCAGATCGCCGTCATTAAGGCAGCTATCGACGTAGCCCTGGCGGAGGGAGAAGGCGACACCGGCGGCAATACCGACAGAAACGGCAACGGCCTGAGCAAGGTGGTGGAAGAATGGCTGGAACTGAATACCGGCTTCTCCGAGAGCGGCGGCTTCTAACGGACATCCATCCGGCGGACTACAACCCACGCAAGGCCCTCCAGCCTTCGGACCCGGAGTTCAAGAATATTGAGCGGAGCCTCCGGGAGTTTGGCTATGTAGACCCCATTATCATAAACCGGGATGGGACCATCATCGGGGGGCACCAGAGGGCCACCGTCCTGAAGGCGCTCGGCCATAAAGAGGCGGATGTAATAGTCCTGGACCTGAGCAAGCCGGACGAAAAGGCCCTCAATATCGCCCTGAACAAAATCGGCGGTCAGTGGGATATGGAGAAGCTCCGGGAGGTCCTGGGAGAGCTGTCCTTCAGCGGCCTGGACGTGACCGCCACCGGCTACAGCGAGAGCGAGATCGCCGTTGTCCTTGGCGATACCCAGGAGGAACAGAACCAGGAGGACCCGGCTATTGACCGGGTGACCTTCACCCTCAGCCTTGAACAGTACGCCAACCTTCAGCAAGCCCTTGAACTGATAGCAGCCAAATACAAGCCCGACCAAATGGAAACCTTCGGCAATACCAACCGGGTCGGAAATCGGATTTACATGGTGGTGAAAGAATGGGCAGAGCAAAGGAAATTGAAATTAGGGTAATCCCTTCCAGTATCGCAAACCCCTTCATCCGGTCGCACCACTACAGCGGCAAGGTGGTAAACAACAGCAAGCTCCACTTCGGAGCCTTCCTCGACGGGCGGCTTCACGGCGTCCTCAGCTATGGCCCCAGCTTGGACAAGAAGAAAATCATGGGCCTAGTAGAGGGCACCACCTGGGACGGCTTTCTGGAACTAAACCGGATGGCCTTTGACGATTACCTCCCTCGGAACAGTGAGAGCTATTGTATCGCCAAAACCATCCGGCTTATCAGGAAGAACGCCCCACAGGTCAAGTGGATCATCAGCTTTGCGGACGGGTGCAGCTGCGGCGACGGCACCATCTACCGGGCGGCGAACTTCGTCCTCACGGACATCAAACCGAACGACGCCCTTTGTCAGCTCCCAACCGGAGAGAAAATCCACAAAATGACCCTACACAGCAACCCGACTTCCCCCAGGCCAGAGTTGGGAGGGCGGACCTTCTACGACGTGACCGGCGGCAAGTACGACTGGAACGCCTATGTTAGAGCGGTCGGCGGCACCATCCTCCCCGGCTTTCAGCTCCGGTATATCTACTTCATCGACCCCGCCTATCGGAGCCGCCTGAAGGTCCCGGAAATACCCTTCTCCCGGATCGACGAAATGGGTGCCGGGATGTATAAGAGCGAGCATATCACCCAGGGCGAACGCCACGCCCAAAGCCATTACCAGCAGTAAAGGAGGCCCCCATGGCAGCAACCGGACAATACTACGAATCGAAGGTAATAGCTCAACTGTTCGGGGTAAGCGTCCGGCGGATACAGCAGCTGACACAGGAAGGCATTATCGAAACCACGCAGGTCCCCGGAGAGGGCCGACGCTATGAGCTGGTGCCCACCATCCAGGCTTACACCAAATATCTGGCAGATAAAGCCTATGGCCGGGAGCAGAGCGACCGGGAGGCGGAGCTGAAGGAACAGAAGATGAAGGCGGACATCGCCCTGAAGGAAAGCCAGGGCGAACTGCACCGGCTGAAAACGGACATCGCCGCCGGAAAGTACATAGCGGTCGAGGAAGTGCGGATGGACTATGAGCGGTTCTTCGTTACCTTCAAGAACTTCGCTATGAGCCTCTCCACCCGGCTGGTGGACGAAATCAGCAGCTACGTCGAACCCCTGGAAGCCCGACGCATAGAGAAGGAGCTGCACCAGAGGGTCCGAAACCTGCTTGTCGCCTTCGTAGTAGCGGGAGTGACGAACGATGGCAAAAAGTAGACGCCCCCGCATTCGCAAATATCAGGTGGCCCGGTACCAGAGGGACGCCCTCGACGCTCTGAAGCCCCCGGAGGATCTGACGGTTTCGGAATGGGCGGAGCGGTACCGGGTGCTGGACAGCAAGACCTCCGCCATGCCCGGACCCTGGCGGAACGATAAGACCCCGTATCTCGCCGGGATCATGGACGAACTGTGCAACTACGAAACAGAGGAAATCATTTTCGTAAAGCCGTCCCAGGTCGGAGGAACCGAATGCCTTCAAAATATGCTCGGCTGGGTAGTCCACCAGGACCCATCCCCAGGCATGATCGTGTATCCCACCGACACCCTTGGAGAGAGCGTCGTTGTCAACCGGCTCCGGCCCATGCTCTACGCCTCGGAGCCGCTCCGGCAGCGGTTCAGGGAGAACGATTCCACCAAGGCGGAGCTTCAGTTCGACGGTATGTATCTGAGTATAGTCGGCTCCAATAGCCCCTCGCAGCTGGCCAGTAAGGCGATCCGCTATCTGTTTCTCGACGAAGTGGACAAGTACCCCGGAGCCTCGAAGAAGGAGGCGGACCCCGTATCACTGGCCAGGGAGCGGACCAAGACCTTCCACAACCGGAAGATTTTCATCACATCAACCCCCACCCTCAAAACCGGCCACATCTGGAAGGCTATGGAGGGGGCGGACATAGTAAAGCACTACTTTGTCCCCTGCCCCCACTGTGGGAAGTACATCGAACTGAAATGGTCCCAGGTAAAATTCCCGGACGAAGGCATGGGCAGCACCGAACGCTCGGAGCTTGCCGCCTATGTCTGCCAGGAGTGCGGAGGTATTATCACCGATCAGCACAAGCCCCAAATGCTCCGGCACGGGGAATGGCGGGTGGTGGAGGAACGGGCAAGGCCAGCCCGAAAAGTAGCCTACTGGATCAATACCCTATACTCCCCCTTCGTCCGCCTCTCGGAAATGGTAAAGGCCTTCCTCACCAGCAAGGACGATCCCGACCTATTTCAGAACTTCACAAACTCCTGGTTTGCGGAGCCGTGGGAGGACACGAAGCTCAAAACTAACGCCGACCTGGTACTGGAGCGCCAGACGGACCTGCCGGAATTCACGGTACCAGAGTGGGCCAAGGTGCTGACCGCCGGAGTAGACGTGCAGGAAGCCACCGTTTACTGGACCATTCGAGCCTGGGGCAATCACCTCACCTCGCAGAACATAGCCCACGGACAAGCCCACAGCTTCTCCGAGATAGAGAACATCATGAACCTTCAGTATGTCCGGGAGGGCAACGGGGAGCAGCTGGTGGTCGCCCTGGCCCTCATAGACAGCGGCGACAACACCGATGCCGTCTATGACTTCTGCGCTCTCAACTCGGAGTGGGCGCTTCCCAGTAAGGGCGCTTCCCACCCGATGGACACACACTTCAAGCTCTCGAAGGTCAACAAGACCGACAGCAGGGCCTATGGGATGAACCTGGCGATTATCGACACCGGGAAATACAAGGATATGATCGCCGGACGAATGCGCCGGAAAAACGGCTCCGCCAGCTGGATGGTTTTCCAGGGCTGCGACCGGGAATATGCGGAGCAGGTCACGGCGGAGCACAAGGTCAACGAGCGCAGCGGCCAGCGCGTCATTCAGAAGTGGGTGCCAAAGACCTCCCACGGGGACAACCACTATCTCGACTGCGAGGTCTACGCCATGTGCGCCGCTGACATCCTGGGCGCTCGATATTTCCACCTGGAGGAAACCAATGTGCAGCCCAGGTCGGAGGCAAAGCCGGACCCGGCCCCCACCCCGGAGGAAAACTGGATCGGCCAAAACGAAAGTTGGCTATAAGGAGGGTGACGCCCTATGAACGATGACTATAAACCCCAGCAGCGGCTGGCGGAGGTAAACAAGGCCATCCAGGCCGTTCTTCTCGGAGGCCAGAGCTACAAGCTCGGTTCCCGGAGCGTAAGCAGGGCGGACCTGGCCCTTCTAAAGGCCATGCGGGACGAATTGGAGGCCCAGCTGGCCAACGAAGCCCCCACACCCCTATTCGGGGATACCTACGTCGCATTTTTTGAAGGGCGGTGACGGTGTGAATTTGATTGATAGGATCGTTGGCTGGTTCAGTCCGGAGGCTGGAGCGCAGCGGGAAGCGTGGCGGCAGGTCCTCCAGGAGTATCGGAACTATGACGCCGGGAGCCACGGCAGAGCCAACGCCAACTGGCGTGTATTCAACCAGAGCGCCGAATATACCGACCGTTACAGCCGGGACACCGTCCGGGCCAGGGCCAGGGACCTGGAGCGGAACAGCGACATGATGAATTCCGTGATCGGCCCCTTTATTCGGAACATTGTCGGCAAGGGCCTGGTCCTTCAGGCCAACACCGGCAGCGAACCCCTGAACAAAGAGATTGAGAAGCTCTGGAGGGTCTGGTGCAAAAAGCGGAACTGCGACGTGACCGGCACCCAAAGCCTGAACCAGATGCTCCGCATGGCGGTCCGCAGGAAGAAGGTCGACGGCGGCGTCCTTTTCGTAAAGCGATACACCAGCGGCGGCGTTCTGCCTTTCAAACTCCAGATGTTCGAGGTGGATGAGCTGGACGCCTCCCAGGCAGCACCAAAGCACAAGGGGAACCGGGTGATCGGGGGCATTGAATACGACCGCTTCAACGCCCCGGTCGGCTACTGGATCAGGCAATACACCCTGGACGGCATGACCACAACAGAGCCGGTCTATTTGAAGGCCAGCGACGTGATTTTTTACTTCAGCAAGCGCCGCCCCTCCCAGCTCCGGGAAATGTCCGATATGAGCCAGACCGTCACCCGGATCAGGGACGCCAACGAATTCATGACGGCGGTTAGTATGAAGCAGCGGATCGAGGCTTGCTTCGGCATCGGCATTAAAAGGGCACTTCCCCAAAGCGGCGTTGGCCGCATTGGCGGCAGCGGCCCCCGGCTGACCTACGAGGGCAAGATGCTCACCCCTGGCATGGTACTGGAGATGAACCCCGGCGACGAAATCCAGCAGATCAACCCCCAGGGGCAAGCCTCCGACGCCTCCGGCTTCGTCAAGCTCCTTCAGCGGATGATCGGAGCCGGACAGGGCATCAGCTACGAGGCCACCTCCAGGGATATGAGCCAAAGCACCTATTCAAGCGCCCGACAGGGGCTTATCGAGGACAGCATGACCTATGCGGAGGAAGATGAGCTTCTGGCCGACGTAGTAGATGAAATCTATGAAACCTTCATCATTTCGGCGGTCCTGGCCGGGGCCATTTCTATCCCCGACTTTTGGAGCAAGAAGGATGATTACTTCCTTCATACCTTCAATAAGCCTCCAAAAGACTGGATCGACCCGGCCAAAGAGGCGACCGCCACACAGATCGCCCTTCGGAACGGGCAAAAGACCTTCAAGCAGATCGCCGCCGAAAACGGCTCCGACTGGAGGAAGCAGGTCGACGATATATGCGAAGTTTTGCTCTACGCCAAGGAGAAGCACGGCGTGGACCTGGGAGGTGTAATCCTTGGACAAAAGAAATCTGACGGCCTCTATGAGATGGAGGACGCCCCGCCCCCCGGAGGCGATGCCACAGGGGGAGCCGGTAGTCCTTCTCAAAGCGGGGCAGCAGACACCGGGAAAGACGGAGGACCTTCTCCGGACGATAGCGGCAACGATGCAGCAGAGGGCGGAGAGAGCGAAGGCGAATGACCGCCAGACTATCGTGGCCGCTACTATCCGCAGCATGGAGGGAGAAGGAAACGAGCGCAAGTTCACCCTTTCTTTTTCCTCCGAGGAACCCTATGAGCGATGGTATGGGCTGGAGATTTTGGACCACAGCCCCGGAGCCGTAGACCTCACCCGCCTCAACGAAATCGGGTGCCTACTGTTCAACCATAACCGGGACAAGGTGATTGGGAAGGTCAACCGGGCATGGCTGGACGGCGGCAGAGGCTACGCAGAGGTCGAGTTCGACACCGACGAAGCGTCGGAGGTCATATTTCAAAAAGTACAGTCCGGGACGTTGAAAGGCGTTTCGGTCGGGTACCGCATTGATTCCATTGAGGAAGTAATGGCCGGAAAGACAAGCGCCGATGGCCGCTTCACCGGACCGTGCGAAATTGCGAGGAAGTGGTGGCCCTTTGAAATTTCTATCGTTTCGGTGCCAGCAGACGGGACGGTCGGCGTGGGCCGTGAAGCGGAGCAGCCTGGAGCGGTCCCGCTGAACGTCTACCAGTGCCAGCTTCAAAACAATCTGAACAGACTTAGGAGGTAAACAGCTATGAAGCGCAAAAAGAGAGCGGCCAAAATCCAGCGGCAGCTGGAGCTTATCAACGCAGCCAAGGCCGCAAATCGGGACCTGACCCCGGAGGAACAGTCCGAGGTCGACACCCTTCAGCGGGAGATCGACGCCCTCACTCTGGACATTGACACCAATGGCGACGATGAGGGTGGGGACCCCGCCCCCGATAGCGGCCACCGCAGCCTGGGCGGCGGACAGCCCCAGGTGACGCCCCCCACCCCCGCTCCCGCCAGCGGCGACGCCACCAGACAGGCCGTGGAGGCGGAGCGGCAGCGGATCACGGATATTATGACCATCTGCCGGGACTTCGGCGTCGACCCTCAAAGCTACATCGACAAGGGCACCAGCATGGACAACGTCCGAGCGGCTATCCTGGAGCAGCTGCGGACCAACAGCGGCCCCATTCCCACCGGCGTCCATGTTACCGAAACCGGAGAGGATGAATTCAGACGGGACGCCGCCGAGGGCCTTCTGCTCCGGGGCGGCGTAACCTTTGAGAACCCCTCCCAGGGTGCCGGACGGTTTTCCTCCATGACCCTGCGGGATCTGGCTATCGAGTGCCTGGAGCGCAGCGGCGTCACCGACGCCCGCCGCATGAGCAACGATGACCTGCTCCGGGAGATTTGCACCCGGCAGTATTACAACCCCACCGCAGCCTTCCCCACCATCCTGGACAACGCCATCAACAAGGCGTATGTCGAGGGCCACAAGCAGGTCCCCGTTACCTTCGACCTCTGGACGAAGAAGGGGAGCCTGAAGGATTTCAAGGTCCACGACAACAACTATCTGGCCGGACCTGTCGGGGAGTTCCTGGAGGTGCCGGAGGGCGGAGAGCTGAAGGGCGACATCCCCACCGACGCCAAGCGGCCCACCCGCAAGCTCAAAACCTACGGGAAGCAGTTCACCCTGAGCCGCCAGGCGTTCATCAACGATGACATCGACCTGGTGACCCGCATTCCTGCCCGGTATGCCGCCGCCGCCAGAAAGACCATCAACACCCAGTGTTACCGCATCCTGATGAGCGACAAGCCCATCCACGACGGCCTCCCCCTGTTCAGCACTAACCACCGGAATGTGCTGACCACCGGCACCAAGATCACCCAGGCGGCGATGCAAGCCATGATTATGGCCCTGTCCACGCAGACGGACGAATTCGGCCAGCCCATTATCGTCCGCCCCGCTGGTCTGATCGTCCCCGCCGGGTATGCCTTCGATATGTACACCCTGTTCTTCAGCCCCACTATCCACACCGAGGGCAACACCCAGGCGGTGAACCCCCTCTATCGTTACAAGGACAGCATCCAGGTCGTGGAGGACCCCACCATCAACGCCCTGTGCGGCGGCTTTGGCAACGTCATGCCCTGGTGGCTGACCGGCGCTCGTGAGGATACCGACTTCATCGAGGTCGACTATCTGAACGGCCAGGAGGTCCCCACCATCCGCAGGATGGAAACCCCCGGTCAGCTGGGCTTTGTGTGGGACATCTACCTGGACTGGGGCATCAACGTCATGGACCACCGGGGAGCCATCAAGAACCCCGGCGTCAAGGTCAACAGCCCCCTGGTCTAACCGGGGAGAAAGGAGAACGAAATGGCACCGACCGCAACCTATCTTCAGCGTGGCGAGGCGCTGGACTACCGGAACACCACGGAGGAAACCATCCCCCACGGCACCGTCGTCACCATCGGCACCCGTATCGGCGTGACCGGCTGCGAAATCCCCCCCGGCAAGCTCGGCTCCCTCCACGTCTGCGGCGTTTTCAGGATCAAGAAAACCGACGCCGCCGCCATGGAGCAGGGCCAGACCGCCTACTTCGACGGCACCGGCATCACCGGCACCTCCGGCGACAACGCCATCGAGGTCGGCTATGCCGCTGAGGCAGCGGACGCCGCCGCCGAAACGGTCCTGGTCAAACTCAATGGCTGACCGGCTGGTGGCCCTGGTCCACATTCAGACCGACCTGGGCTTCACCAGATACAGGCCAGGAGACACACTCCCGGCTGACCATCCGCAAGCCGCCGCATGGGTGGAGAGCGGAGCCGCCGTCTGGCGTGGCGATGACCACGACCCTCCCATGCGGGTGACAGCGGCCAGAGCGGCAGCGGAACCCGGCCTCCCTGGCCTCGCCGTAGGCGGGGAGGCCACCGGGACCGACCTGGTGGGCCGGGTACCAATGACAGAGCAAAGGAGGCGGACCCCGTGGAAACCCCCACCTTCAAGCAGCTTTTGATGCGGGACGTTCACCAGGTATTCCTCAACCCGGAGGAATACGGGGAACGACACCGGGTAAACGGGAAGGTTATGACCATCGTCCTGGACGATATGGAGAACGTCAACCGGGAGAAGAAGATGAAGTCCAGCATGGACGGCATCCACGCCCGACAGGTGTTCTTCTACGTTGCGGCTGACGAATTCGGAGGTCCCCTCCCGGCCCAGGATACCTATCTGACCCTCGACGGCGGGACGTACAAGGTGGTGGACGCTACCGACGAATACGGTATGTACGCCATTACAGCGGAGGCAAACCGGAGCCGATGATTACTGTCCAAGCCAACCCGAAAGACCTGGAGCGCATTCTTCGGAAACTCCAGGGCCTGGGCGATGAGGCCCCCAAGGCTATCCGGAACGCCGTCAACGATACGGCAGTCAGCGCCCGGAAGCTGCTGGCCCAGCAAGCACAGCAGCAGTATACCGTGAAAAGCGGCGGCTTCAATAAGCACGCCAAAATCAAGAAGGCCACCCTCTCCAAGCTCGCCGCCACTATCAGCGTCCACGGCAAGCCCCTCACTCAGCCCCGGTACCACACCACCGCACCAAAAAGTGGCGTCAAAACTGAAGTCGTAAAGGGCGGAGGGCTGAAGGAGCTGGTGAACAGCGCCGGGAATAAGGCGTTCAAGGCGAAGGTCGCCACCGGGTCCAAGAATGTCAAGGGGACGGCGGACAAGAAGGACAAGACCACGGGCATGATCCTGCAACGTGTAGGAAAAGCCCGGTACCCGATGCGCTCCTTCCATGGTCCCTCCGTCGCCAAGATGATCGAAAAGGTCTACAGCGGAGGCCAGGTTACCGACGAAGGCTTGAAGGCGGAGATTGCTCGGCTATACCAGGAAAACCTTCAGAAACAAATCGACAAGGCGGTGAGAGGATGAACGCAAGGGAGCTTCAGACAGCAATCAAGGAGGACATGGAGTCCCTATTCAGCAGCACCGTCCTGAAGGCACCTCCGGAGCCGACCGACAATCGCCCCGCCTACCAGCTGGACGGCCCGGAGCAGGACCCGCCGGAGGAAGTGCCCGGAACCGCTAAAATCAGCGTTTTCGAGCAAGAGCTGCCTATCCGGGACGCCAACGCCGACGATCCGTATCCCTACATCATAGCGAAGCTGGACACCGGCGGCATTGATAAGCCCACGGACCCCCACAAGGTCAACGTCATTCTCCTGATCGGGATATATGACAACGACCGGCAGAACCAGGGGCACAAGACTGTGTTGGAGATCATAGAGCGCATTCAAACGCACTATGAGAAAAGCCCCACCCTCGGCGGCGGAGCCTTCCAGTTTACAGACCCCTTCAAGTGGGTGCTTCAGGACGAACCGAGCTGGCCCTATTTCTACGGGGCCTGTAACCTGGCCTTTAACCTCTACGCCCAGCGAACGGAAGGGAGCGAATACACATGAGCAAGATCGTCTATGTCGGCCCCACCATTACCGGCGTGGCCACCCGGAATGCGGTCTATGAGGGAATGCCGGAGGCCCTGGCCAGGGCCGTCAAGGGCACCCCTTACCTGGGGGGCCTCTGCGTCCCTATTGCGAAACTGGCCGGGGCTATGGACCAAATCGACCGCCAGAAGGGAAGTATTTACACCCTATACAAAAAGGCGCTGGAGGACAGCGCCAATATCCAGAAAGGAGTGAGCTAAATGGCGTTTGAACATGGCGTCAGAATTCTGGAGCAGCCCACCAGTCTGGTCGCCCCCGTCCTGGGCACCGCCGGACTTCAGGTGGTATTCGGGACCGCCCCCGTCAACCTGGCAGACGACCCCTATAACGTGACCAACAAGCCCATCATTGCCTACAGATGGGCGGAGGCCGTCAGCCAGCTCGGCTACAGCGAGGAACAGGACAGTCTCGGACATTACCGCTACACCCTCTGCGCCTCCATGTATGCCAGCTTCCAGCTGGTCGGCGTGGCCCCGGTCGTTTTCGTCAACGTCCTGGACCCTACCAAGCACAAGAAGAAAAACGACCCCGCCGAGGTACCCGTGGTGGACCTGGAGGCCACCGTCCCCATCACCGGCATTCTGCTGGACACCGTAGCCGTGAAGTTTTCCGACAGCGAAGGGACGCAGGTGGAGCTGAAGGAGAAGGAGGACTATATCCTCACCTTCGACGATGACGGCCACCTTCAGATCACCCTCGTTTCCTCCGGAGCCGGAGCAGCGGCGGCGAAACTGACCGTGGATTCCACTTCTATCGACCCCACCGCCCTGGACAGCGATGATGTGATCGGCGTGAGCGCCGCCGGAGGGGAGAGGGGCATGGAAGTCGTGCGGCAGGTCTACCCCAAGCTGGGCATGACCCCCGGCCTTCTGCTGGCCCCCGGCTGGAGCCATATCCCGGATGCGGGCATTGTCCTCGCTGCCAAGTGCCAGGAGATCAACGGCTATTTCAACTGCGAGGGCTTCATCGACATCGACAGCACCGAGAGCGGCTGCACCAGGTACAGCGACGTTAAAACGGCTAAGGAGGCGGCGGGTTGCACCAACAAGCGGATCATGGCCCTTTGGCCCTGCATCCAGGTAGGCTCCAGGAAGTTCTGGTACTCCGCCATCATGGGAGCGGTGACCGCCTACGTCGACGCTACCAACGACGATGTGCCCAGCCTCTCCCCCTCCAATAAGCTGATCGGCGTGACCGGCACCGTCCTGGCTGATGCGGTCTATACGCCCAACGAGGACGGGACCGGCGGCACCTGGGACAAGGAAGTGGTTCTGGATCAGCTTCAGGGGAACGCCGTCAACAGTGTCGGCGTGACCACCGCCATCAACGTCACCGGCTGGCGCACCTGGGGCAACCGGACCGCCGCCTATCCCGCCAACACCGACCCGAAGGATATGTTCTTCTGCTGCCGCCGGTTCTTCAGCTGGTGGGGGAACAGCTTCATCCTGACCTATTTCCAGAAGGTAGACAACCCCGCAAACCGCCGGTTGATCGAAACCATCGTGGACACGGAGAACAAGCGTGGCGCAGCCTACGTCGCAGACGAAAAGTGCGCCAGGGCAGAGATCGAGTTCATCGCCAGCGAGAACCCCGTGACCAGCCTGATCGACGGCAAGCTCCGCTTCCACCAGTACCTGACCCCCTACACCCCGGCGGAGGATATTCTGAACGTCCTGGAGTTCGACCCCTACGCCCTGGAAAGCAAGCTGAACGGAGGTTGATAAAAAATGCCTAATATCGCAGGAATTCCCGAAGTCATTCGTGACTTCAACCTGTACCTGAGCGGCAACCGGCTGGCTGGCCTCACCGGGGAGGTCCCCCTTCCCGACTTCGAGGCCATCACCGCCACTATTTCCGGCAACGGCATTCTGGGCGAGTACGAGGTGGCCGTCCCCGGCCACTTCCCCAGCATGGCCCCGGAAATTCCCTTCCGCTGCATCAACGAGGACTATTTCAAGATGATCGACCCGACGCAGCCTATCGAGCTTACCTTGAGAGGCTCCATCCAGTATACCGACCCCACCACCCACGGCACCGGAGAGGTCGGTATGCGGGTGGTTATGTCCGGGCGACCCAAGACCTTCGCCATCGGTACCGTGAAGCAGCGGGAGGGCATGGACAGCAAGATCACCCCGGAGCTTACTCGGATCATCGTCGAGCTGGACGGCAAGGAGCGGGTGGCCCTGGATAAGTTCAACAGCGTCTATCGTATCAACGGCGTGGACATCCTGGCGAAAACCCGCCAGCTGACTTAAAGGAGGAAAAACCATGGAAAAGGAAAAGAACATCCCCGCTCCCGTTGAGGACATCACCCCGGACACCCTGGTCAAGTTCAGCCGGAGCTATAACTTCGAGGGCAAGACCTACAGCGAGGTGGACCTGGCCGGAATGGATAACCTGACCGCCAAGGATATGATCGAGGCGGAGAAGTACCTGTTCAAGACCGGGACCGTTTCGGCTCTGCCGGACCAGGCCGTCGGCTATGTCTGCTTCATTGCTTCCCGCATTTCCGACCAGCCCATTGAGTTCTTCATGGGCCTCTCCCCCAGGGATATGAACCGGGTGAAGAACAAGGTGACGGGTTTTTTCTACGGCGTGGAATAAGGACCGGAGACGGCGCACTATTCCGGCGTCTGTGCGTCCGCCTCTCCACCGCCCTCCGCTCGGACTATCACGGCTTCACGCACACCCCCATCGTTGAACTTTTGGACGTGGCGCAAGAGGCGAAGGAGGTGACGGAAAGCCTTGGCAGGAAAAAGCGCAGAGTATAAGCTGGCGATCCAAATCGCCGGTACCATAGCAAGCTCTTTCAATTCCTCCGTAGGAGCGGCACAGAGCAAACTGAGCGCCCTGGGCAAGGCGGCGGGAACTGCTATGAAGGCAGCAGCGGCGGCAAGCGCCGCCGCCACCGCCGCCGTCGGGGCCTTCGCTGCCAGCTCGGTCAAGACCGGGATGGAGTTTGACAGCGCCATGTCCCAGGTCGCCGCCACCATGGGCAAGACCGTGGACGAAGTCCAGGACCTGCGGGCCTTCGCCCAGGAGATGGGGGCCACGACGGCTTTCTCCGCCACACAGGCAGCGGAGGGCCTAAACTATATGGCTCTAGCCGGATACTCGGCGGAACAGAGTATGACCATGCTGCCAAAGGTACTGGACCTGGCGGCAGCTGGAGGAATGGAGCTTGCAAGGGCCTCCGATATGGTAACGGACGCCCAATCCGCCCTGGGGCTGACTGCCGAACAGACAGCCGCCATGGTAGACCAAATGGCAAAGGCAAGTTCCACCACCAACACCTCAGTGGCGCAGCTGGGCGACGCCATTCTCACCATCGGAGCAACCGGCAAGAGCGCCGCCGGAGGAACGGCGGAGCTGTCCCAGGTGCTCGGCATCCTGGCAGACAACGGCATCAAGGGGGCGGAGGGCGGAACACACCTGCGAAATGTCATGCTCGCCCTTCAGGCCCCCACAGATAAGGCCGCAGCGGCTATGGCCAACCTCGGAATTCAGGCGTTCGACAGTCAGGGAAACTTCCGGGATATGCAAGGCATTTTTTCGGACCTCCAGGCCAGCATGGACGGCATGACAGAGAAGCAACGGTCGGATATTCTGAGCACGATCTTCAATAAAACCGACTTGGCCTCCGTCAATGCCCTACTCGGTACAACCGCCGAACGATGGGACGAAGTAGCCGCCGCCATAGACAACAGCGAAGGAGCCGCCGCCGCTATGGCAGCGACACAGCTGGATAACCTGGCCGGGGACGTTACCCTGTTCCAGAGCGCCCTGGAGGGGGCGCAGATCGCCCTATCCGACCAACTGACCCCCAGCCTTCGGGAGTTCGTACAGTTCGGCTCCGGAGCCTTGGGAGAGCTGACCACAGCCTTCCAGGAGGGCGGCTTAGACGGGGCCATGGACGCCATGGGCGGCATATTGAGCAACGGCCTGAACCTGATAATCGGACAAGTCCCAGGCTTTACACAGGCCGGAATGCGGCTGCTGGGAGCCTTGGGCCAGGGCCTACTCGACAACCTGCCCACTATCACCTCAGCGGCCTTGACCATAGCCCTAATGCTGGTCGACGGCCTGGTGACCGCCTTCCCGGCACTGACGCAGGGCGGGACGCAGATGCTCCTTCAGCTGGCCCTCGGTATAGCCGACGCCATACCGGAGTTGCTACCGGCTGTCCTCGCCGCCGTTTTCGAGATCATAAACACACTCACAGGGCCGGACACCTTGACCGCCCTCTTAGGAGCCGCCCTCGCCATACTGCTGGCCTTGGGCGACGGTTTGATCGCAGCCATACCGGACCTGATAGAGGCAATCCCGGTCATTGTAGAAAACCTGGCGTTGGCGTTGGCGGCAGCGGCACCCATGTTGGCAGAGGCAGGCGTCCACCTGCTCGGCTCCCTGGCCGCTAACCTACCCGCTATCGTTTCGGCCGTGATACAGGCTGTCCCCGCTATCATAGCGGCTCTGCTCGGCGCTTTCTTCGGCAGCGACTTTGTGGACGGACTGGCCGGCTTCTTCAGCGGAGCCTGGGAGAGCGCCACCGCTACGGTCCCCGCCCTCGGCGCTATGGCCAGCGGGATACAGACCATCCTCGAAAATATCATTGGGTTTATTCAGAACATTTTCACGGGGAATTGGTCGGCGGCTTGGCAGAACGTCCTCGGTATTTTGCAGGGGATATTCACCACAATCGCCTCCGTAGCGAACCTGCCTATGCAGCTGCTTCTCGCCGGAATACAGAACGGATTGAACGCAGTCGGCGCTTTCCTACAGGAAAAAGTCCCCTTCCTGGGCGCTATCTTCACGGGCTGGGCTTCGAGCATTTCAGCAGCAATCGACAATATAAAGGCCGTTTTTTCGTCGATAATCGACTTTATAGGCAACGTTTTCGCCGGAAATTGGTCGGCGGCTTGGCAGAATATCCAAGACATCTTCGGGAATTTGTTCGGGGCAATAGTGAACTTGGCGAAAGCACCTATCAACGGCGTCATTTCAGCAATCAACTTTGTCCTCGAAAAAATCAACGGAATTTCCGTGACTATACCCGATTGGGTGCCCGGAGTAGGCGGAAAAACCCTCGGCTTCAACCTCCCCACCATCCCGCAGATGGCGGAGGGCGGCATCGTGACTGGCCCCACTATCCTGGAGGCCGGAGAGGCCGGGGACGAAGCTATCATTCCCCTGCCGGAGCTTTGGAGCAATATGCAATCTATCATGGCGGACGCCCTCGGAGGGTACAGCAACCAACTCGCCGCCGTGACAGAGCAGCTGGAAATGGCGAACAGCGCCGGAAACAGGGCTATGCCCATCTCGGACCTGCTGGGCGACCTCGTAGGGGACGACGATCCCCCGGAGGGCAACGGCAACGACGGGGACGGCGATGGAGGCAACCCCGGCCCGACCGGCGACCCACCCCCGCCCCTGGTGATCTACTACCAGCCCCACCTCCACTTCGAGGGCGGAACGCCCAGCCGGGAGGACATCGTGGAAGCCGGGAAGATCACGCAAGAGGAATTCAACCGCATGGCCGCAAAGTGGCAAAAGGACGCCGCCAGACTGAGCCTGAAGGAGTAAGCCCATGAAAACGATAACCACCGTTCAGGGAGACACCTGGGACACTATCGCCTTCCGGGTATACGGCAGTGTCCTCAGGGCGCAGGACCTCATGGAGGCGAGGGAAAACATCCGGCTTCTGGATCACCAGGTATTCCCCGCTGGCGTTGTAGTGGCCACCCCGGAGGTCGAAACACCGGCGGCAGCGGATGACCTGCCCGAATGGAGGAAGTGACCATGGACCCACGCAAGGCAACTATTTCCCTTCAGTACAACGGGGCAAACGCCTCCGGGCAGATCGGCAGCGACCTGTCGGCCTTCCAGTACAAGGACGTGGCCTCCGGCACCAGCGACAGCATTGGCCTGGACCTGAACGACCGGGACCACAGGTGGATCGGAGCATGGTTCCCCCAAAAGGGGGACCTGCTCCAGCCCACCATCCAAACCCGGAACTGGACCGGAGAGGGGCAGCAGCTAAACTTCCCCTGCGGTACCTTCCGGGTGGATGACTTCGGCTTCAACGGAGGCCCCATCCGCCTACACCTGGACGCCGTGGCCGTCCCCGCCGAAAACAGCGGTTTCAAGGCCACGGACCGCACAGAAACCTATGAGGCCACCACTCTGAAGGAGATAGGCCAGACCATCACCGGGCGCTCCGGCATTTCCCTATTTTTCGAGGCCCCGGACGTATCCATTGAGAAGGTCGAGCAGAGCAATCAAAACGACTGTGCCTTCTACACCGACCTGGTGGAGAAGTACGGGCTGGCCATCAAAATCTACAACGACAAGGTGGTCGTTTTCTCGGAGGCGGTCTATGAGGCCAAAGCCCCCAAGGCAATCCTGACACCGGCAGACTTTGAACCTGGCTGGAGCTGGGACACGTCCGTTACGGGCACCTATACCGGCGTCAAATACCAGTACACCAACAGCGACAAAAACAAGACCTTCACCGTGACCGCAGGGAGCGGCGACCGGATACTTACCGTCAACGAACCCCCAGCGGACAACCTGACAGAGGCCACGGCAATCGCCCTGGCGGCGGTCAACAACGCCAACAAGGGCACCACCACCATGAGCATCACCATGATGGCCAGGCCGGGGCTTATCGCCTCGGACTGCGTAGAGATACGGGGCCTGAAGCGGCTGGACGGGAAATATTACATCGTCCAGATCACCCACAGCCTGGGCAGCAAGTACACCATGGCGCTGGACCTTCGCCGGGTGGAGGCACGGATCACCGGAGCCACGTCGATCTCCAGCACCGTGGCAGAGGGAGGATGAGCATGGCCAGCAAAGATATCAACCGTATCGGAAAAATATCAAGCATCAACTACCAAAAGGGAACCGCCAGAATTACCTATGAGGACAAGAGCGACAGCACCACAGCTATGTTCTCATTCCTCGCTTGGCAATACTGGATGCCGAAAGTGGGCGACCAGGTACTGGTGGCCCACCTCTCCAACGGGTCCTGCTCTGCCGTGATCCTGGGGCCGGTCTGGCACGACGGCCACAGGCCCCCGGAGGGCTTCGAGGGCCTATATCGCAAGGACTACAACCACCAGGCAGGGCTGGCCTTCGAGCGGTACGACGCCAAAGGGAAGGCATACAGTGAGGAAGTCACCGGCACCATGACCATCAAGCCCACTGACACCTGGACCCTTCAGGTGGGTGGCTGCACCATCACCGTGGACAAAAGCGGCAGCATATCCATCACCGCCCCCACAGGGATAAGCATCGACGCCCCCACAGTCACCGTGACCGGGGACGTGATCGCAAGAGGCGTCAGCCTGGATGACCACACCCACACCGGCGTCCACGGGGAAACCAGCGACGCGCACTGAAGGAGGCGACAGCCGTGGCAATCGGAAATTGGGGGATGGACGTAGTATTCAGCGTGAGCGACCTCCGGGTCCTGACCTTCGACGATATGAACCAGACCGTCGGCTCCGAGTGGGCAACCCACAGCCGGATCGGGGAGAAGGATCAAGTGGAGTATCTGCGGCCAAAGCTCCGAAAGCTGACCTTCACTATCGACCTAAATGCTTCCTTCGGAGTGCGGCCCCGGTCCGTCCTGGATATGCTGGAGCGCCACTCCGAGCTGGGCCATGTTTTCCCCTTCGTAATTGGAGGCAAACGGCTGGGCCGCTGCAAGTGGCGGATGACCGACGTGAGCGAGGCTTGGGAAACCATCTACAACCGGGGGGAGCTGTACCGGGCAAAGGTCAACGTGACTATGGAGGAATACGTCTGAGGGGAGGGACAGCAGCATGGATCTGTCGGGCATTGAAATCTCGTTCGAGTACGGCGACAGCACCGAGGCGGAGCGAAAAGAGATCGTCCGCAACGTGCAGACCATCCTGACCACGCCGCTGGGCACCTGCCCCCTCTACCGTGAGTTCGGCCTCGATGTAAGCTATCTGGACCACCCGCTGGACCTGGCCCAAAACCTGTTCGCCGTGGCGGCGATGGAGGCCGTGGAGCGTTGGGAGCCACGGGTCCGGGTAATAAGCGTTTCCTTCGTGGCCGACGGCACAGAGGGCCGAATGAAAGCAAAGGTGGTGATCGCAGATGGATAATATTTTGAAATCGGTCTTTGACCTCCCGGACATTTCCTTCATAGAGAACGACACCCTGGACGCTATGATGCACCGGCTCGTTTCCAACTATGAAAAGAGATATAAAGAGGTCACCGGGCAAACCGTCAGCCTTGGAGCTGCGGACCCCGCCCGGATTCAGCTCTATGCAATCGCCCTGGACCTCTACCAGATAGAGCAATATGTCGACCGGGCCGGGAAGCAGGACCTTCTCAAATACAGCTATGACAGCTTTCTGGATAACCTGGCCGGGAACCGTGGCGTTACCCGGCAACAGGCAGCAGCGGCCCGGACCACAATCCGCTTTACCCTCTCGGCTGTCCGTGACTACGCCATCGGCATCCCAGCGGGTACCCGCCTGACCAACGGCGACGGCGTCTATTTCCAAACAAGCGAATACACAGAGGCCCCCGCCGGGAGCAGCTATGTGGACGTGGAGGCGGAATGCACAGCCCAGGGCATCGAGGGGAACAACTTCCTGCCCGGACAAATCAACATCCTTGTGGACCCGCTTCCCTACGTCGAGAGCGTCGCAAACACCACCACCACAGCCGGGGGAACAGACCTGGAGGATGACCGGAGCCTCGCAGAGCGGACCTTCCTGGCCCCCTCCGGCTACAGCACAGCGGGACCGCAGGACGCTTATACCTTTTGGGTGCGGACCTATAACACCGACATCGGCTCCGTTCGGCCTACAACGCCGGAGCCGGGGAAGGTGACCGTCTACATTCTTATGCAGGACGGAACCCTTCCAGGGGCGGAAGTGATAGACGGCCTCCAGGACTTCCTCGCACAAGAGGAAATCCGGCCTATGACCGACCTTGTGACGGTTTCCGCCCCGGAGGTAAAGACCTTCGATATTTCCCTGACCTACTACATCGCCCGATCCAACCAGGCGTCCGCAACTACCATTCAGGAAAAAGTCGCCGCCGCCGTCCAGGACTTCATCACCTGGCAGACCACCGAAATCGGCAGGGACCTAAACCCCACGGAGCTGATCCGCCGGGTACAGGAAGCCGGGGCAAAGCGGGTGGTCCTGGAGGCCCCGGACTTCGCCGTCATTTCCGAAACTCAGGTGGCGCAGCTCGGCACTAAGGCTGTGGCATACGGGGGGATGGAGGATGACTAATCTTCACGACGGCCAGATCACCGACCTGCTGAACAACGGCATGAGGTACAACCCGGAAACCATTTCCATCGGCTACGCCATCCTTCAGGAGAAGCAGCGCCTTTTGGACCTGCTGGCAAGGACCCGGCTTCTGGCCCTGATTGACAGCGCAGACGAAAAGGTCCTGGACTACCTGGCCGTGGAGCTTCGGACCCCCGCATACAAAGACACCTTCCCGCTCGACGTAAAGCGCCGCCTAATCGCTGGGACGTTACCCTTCTATGCAAGGCTTGGAACCCCGGCGGCAGTCAACTGGATCATTCGCTCCATCTTCGGAGAAGGGCACATGGAGGACTGGTTCAGCTACGACGGCGACCCGCACCATTTCAGAGCCTTTGTCGGCAGCGACGGGGCCACCATCACCCCGGAGGCCCTGGACGAATTCAGACGGGCTGTGGCCAGTGTGAAGCGCCTGTCCAGTTGGATGGACAGCATTATCACCAGCACCACCATGGAGGCAGCGACCGTCTATATGACGCCGGACTTCCATGAAACCTGCAGCAAGACCACCCTGCCAAACCTGGAGCCGGAGTTCCCCGGCGCTGCCTTCTACCTGGTCCCCTTCATGGGCCGGGGCAGGGCAAACACCAGGCTCCCCCCGCTACAGGACCCGGAAATGCCAGACCTTCAGAGCGCCCTCCGCATAACCGGCCACACCGGGTCCCATATGCGGACAGCACTCCCCACACTGCCTGACTACGACAGCCACATCGAAATGACCGCCACGGCCCAGGCTACCGGCTACACCAGCAGCAGGACCTGGACCAGACTGCCACACCTGAAGGAGGAAACACCATGAGCCTTTACGGCAGCACCATCCCCCGCAAAGGCCGGGAGCTTTTCGCAAAAATCCTGGCCACCGGCACCCCCCTGACCATCACCCGTGTAATGATGGGACAGGGCATCTGCCCGGACAACATCTTCCCCGGCGACCTGGAGGACCTGATCCAGCCCGTGGCGGCTGGCACCTCCAACGCCCCTATCTACAAGACCGACACCGTTAAAATGACGCTCCAATATAGGAGCGACCTGAACGGGGGCCTGGATCACGGCTTCTGGATTCGGGAGTTCGGCGTTTTTGCCAAGGACCCGGAGGACGGCTCCGACGTGATGATCTTCTATGGGGCGCTGGCGGAGTACGGCCAGTGGGTGAGCGCCTACACCACCGGCGGCATCGACATCCGGGAGTATGACATCGCCATCACCGTGGGCGAGGGAGCGACGGTCCTTCTGGACTACAGCCCGGAGGCCTTTGTCACCAGCGAGGATGTTGTGGAGCTTTGCACCACCGTCCTGCTGCCCCAGTTCCTTGTGGAGGCTCAGGCGCTGATCGCCGCCCATAACAGCGACCCGGACGCCCACCCGTTCATTCGGAACCTTTTCTCCAGCATGGACGCCCGCCTCTCCCTTCTGGAGCTGATGTATAACACCGATGTGAGCGGCAATCCCTTCACCGTCACCTTTGACAGCCTGGAGGGCCTCACCGTTTCCGGTGTTCATAACACCACCCAAAAGAGGATCGAGTTTTGACCGGGGAGGTTTCCCGCCTGGTTGAGCGCCTCTTTGTCGGGAATGTCACCATCACCGGCACCACCCGGAGCGGGAAGCCGGGGACTATGACCGTTGACAGCGGCGGAGCCTTCGCCTTCCAGGGCGACCCGGATGACCTGACCGCCGCCACACTGGAGGCGGCAGGGAGGGACGCCAATGCCTGAGTATGTCCTCGGCAACAAGGCAAAGGAGCTTTACCGCTACACCAAAGAGGTGACACAGCCGGTCCCGGACGATACCGTCAAGGCGGAGGACGTATCCAAGGTGATGCGGATGATCGCCAAGGCGAACACCTTGGAGGAAATGAGGGGCACCCTCTGCGCCACAGCGGACCGCCTGGACAACAGGAAGAAGCGGCCTCGCTTCCCCAAAAGTGAGAGCTTCGGAATGATAAAGGACCTCCGGGACGCCGCCAGGATCGCCATGCGGAGCATCCACGCCGCCAACGATACCAACTTTAAGGAACACCCCATGGAGCGCCTCACAGAGATCAAGCGGACCATCGACGAATGCAACCTGCTCCTTCAGCTGGTAGAGGTGGCCCACGACCTGGGCTATATCGACAAGAAGCGCATGGGGACCTGGACCGGCAAAATCACAGACGTTAAGAGGATGAGCCTCTCCTGGCTAAAGAAGGATGGGGCCAGAGCCGCAGCCATCAAGGAAGGGCAGGACCGCCAGCAGCTCAAGCAGCTGGTGGCCCTGGTCCGGGAAATCATGGAGAAGGAGGCAGCGGCCAAAGATCAACAGGATACACCGCCGCAATAGCGGCGTGGTATTGGGGTACAGCCTATCACCGCCACGAACTGGTGGTCCCGCTCTCCGAACACTAACAACTCCACCAACGCCTGGTACTGCAACTCCAATGGCAATTGCAACAACACGAACAACTGCTCGAACACCTATGGCGTCCGCCCCGCTCTGACAGAAACGACCCGACCGAGTAGGCCAATCGGCCCAAAGCAGTGTCCTGTCAAAGGAGGCTGTATCCCATCCAAAGCCCAACAGGCAGCGGATAAACACATGGCGCTGACACTGACCGCCGAATAGAGCCGCCAGTTATCAGCAGCGCCGAGGCCCGGCGCTTCCGGGCACCGGGCCTCAATCTTTCAAGGCCGCAGATAAAATGACCTTTGAGGAACTATGTACCTTCGAGGTGCTATATGACGCCTACCTGACCGCCAGGGTGGGCAAGCGGAGCAAAGCTGGAACCGCCCAATATGAAGCCCAGGCGCTGGCCTGTACGCAACGCCTCGTTCACCTGCTTCTCTCCGGAGCCTACCATCCAAGCAAGTTTGAAACCTTCGAGGTGTTCGAGCCGAAACGGCGTCTGGTACAAGCCCCGGCCTTCGTCGACAAGGTGGTCCAGCATGCCCTGGTCGACAACATACTCTATGAGGCCATAACCCGGAGCTTCATCGAACACAACTATGCCTCCCAAATTTGGAAGGGAATGCACTTCGGACTGGCCCACCTGGAGAGCCAGATGCGGGACTACTACCTGAAGCGCAAGGGGCACGACGAAGCCGCCCGGAGGGCGGCGGGGCTTCCCTACCGGCCAAAGGAGGAATGGGACTATGCGGAGGGCTGGGTCCTGAAGGCCGACGTCCGGCACTTCTTCGCCAGCATAGACCACGACCTTCTGAAGGAGAAGCTGGCCCGGAAGATAGAGGACCCGAAGGTCTACGACCTCATGTGCGTCTATATCAACAACACCAGCGGCCTCCCGCTCGGATACCAGACAAGCCAACTGCTGGCCCTTCTTTTCCTGGACGAATTCGATCATTGGGTAAAAGAGAAGCTCCACGCCAAATATTACGGCAGATACATGGACGATTTCTATATCATCAGCGACAGCAAGGAATTCCTTCAGGGCTGCTGGCGGCAGATTAACGGGAGGATGGACGCCCTAAAGCTGGAGCTGAACGAAAAGACCGCCATTTTCCCGCTTCGGAACGGCCTCAACTTCCTGGGCTTCCACACCTACCTGGACAACGGCGGAGCCGTGATAATGAAACTCCGCCAAGACAGCCTAGACCGGATGAAAGCCCGGACAAGAGGCTGGAGGAAGGACAAAGAGGCCGGGACCCTGGATGTGGCCCGAACCGTAAACCGCTGGAAAGCCTGGGACGCCCACGCCGCCCACGGGGACACGTTCGAGCTTCGGAAGCAGATCGCAGCTATCGTTTCGGAAATCACCGGCGTCACCTGTACCGCCAGACCGCCAATCCGGGCCGGGAAGTATGACAAAGCCAAAGAGGCTGTCCGCAAGGTAAACCGGCAGCGCCGGAGGCCCCCGGCACCCGCACAGCAGAAGGTCCCCACGGGCTTCCCGTGGTGAGCTTAACAACAGACCAAAAGGAGGAAACACGCCTATGGCATCCGCAAAACTCGGCACCAAAGCCGTCGGCAGTAAGGTCAAGATCAAGGTCAACGGCACCCTGCGGAATTTTATCGTTGTTCACCAGGGCAAGCCGTCCAGCCTTTACGACGCTTCCTGCGACGGAACCTGGCTCTTGATGGAGGACATCTATGAAACCAGGCAGTGGCACAGCAGCAACGTCAACGACTACGCCAACAGCACGATCAAAAGCTACCTCAACAGCACCTGGCTCAACCTGATCGACGCCAACATCCGCAACCAGATCAAGCAGGTAAAAATCCCCTACCGGCCCGGCAGCGGCACCAGCATGACCGTCAACAGCGGAAGCAACGGCCTTTCCTGCAAGGTTTTCCTCCTGTCTAATATAGAGATGGGCGGACAAACCGACTGGAGCTATATGCCCCACGACGGCGCAAAGCTGGCCTACTTTGAGTATGGAACTGGCACCGCCTCCGCCAACAATAAGCGCATTGCCTACCTGAACGGAACCGCCACGTACTGGTGGTCCCGCTCTCCGTACACTTACAACTCCACCAACGCCTGGTGCTGCAGCTCCAATGGCAATTGCAGCAGCACGAGCAACTGCTCGAACACCTATGGCGTCCGCCCCGCTTTCATCCTGCCCTCTACCCTCTTAGTCTCTGACGATGGCTCCGTAAATACGAACACGGCCCCGACTACACCAGGAAGCATCACCGTCCCTGGCACCATCAACGGCGGCAGCACTATCACGGTCCAGTGGGCAGCCAGCAGCGACGCCGAAAGCAACCTGGAGGGCTACGAGCTGGAGCGCAGTACCAACGGCGGCAGCTCCTGGAGCAATATCTACAAGGGCAGCGCCAGAAGCACCACCAACACCGTCCCCTTTGGCACGGAAAGCGTTATGTACCGGGTCCGGGCCTATGACAGCGAGGGCCTCTATTCCGGCTACAAGAGCAGCAGCCAAGTCACGGTTATCAACAACCAGCCGCCCAGTGTCCCGGCCAGTATCACCGTCCCCAACGAAGTTCTGGGCGGCGGGAGCCTGACCATTACCTGGGGAGTTTCCACCGACAGCGACGGCAACCTGAGCGGATACGCCCTGGAGCGCCAAGTGGACGGCGGAGCCTGGAGCGAGGTGTTCCGGGGCAACGCCCTGAACTTCACCGACACCATCACCAGGGGCTGGGCCTCCGTAGCCTACCGGGTCCGGGCCTACGACGCAAGGACCGCTTACAGCGGATATGCCACCAGCGACACCCGGACCGTGAACAACAACACGCCCCCGGCCATTACATGCGCCAGCCCCTCCGGTTCCGACCTGGGGACAAAAACAGAGGGCTTCACCGTGGGCTATTCCGTAAACGACCCGGACGGCGACGCCATCACCGTGAAGGAAAAGGTGGACGGGGCGCAAAAGCGGAGCTTCACCGCCACCCCGGACGCACAGAACACCCTCGCCGTGGACGGCGACACCTTCATGCAGCTGCTCAACGGTACCCACGCCCTGGAGATCGCCGCCAGCGACGGCAAAGCCACCACCACCCACAAGCTCACCTTCACTAAGAACGTGACCTCCGCCTTTGTTACCCTGGAGGCCCCCATGGAGGCGGACGCCCCTATCACCATCTGCGTCCTTTCCGTTATCGGCTTCATCCCTGCCGATGCGGAGTATACCGTCGAGGTGACCAACAACGCCCTGGACGATACTCCCGCCTGGGAGGACTGCACCACCGCCGTCAAGGCTGGGGCTAACTATATCTTCGAGAACAAGGACGCCCCCACCAATACCCCCGCCTTCAGCTTCCGTATCAACGCCAGCCGTGGCCCCAGCGGCGAGGGAGGCTATATCACATCCGTGCAAGGAGGTTTCCAGTAATGGGTTTTGAGCGTTTGAGGAAGGACAGTGTCCTGGAACTTTCCGAAAAGAAAGCCTATGAATTGCAGCAGAGGAACGCCGCCGCTATCGCCTTCGTGGTCCTGGCAGAGGGTGGACAGATCGACGCCGCCACGGCCTCGGAGCAAGCCGCCCTCTTTGCGGAGTGGAACCCGTCCATCAGCTACACCACCGGCAACCTCCGCCGCTACAACGGAACCCTGTACCGCTGCGTCCAGGATCACACGTCCCAGGAGGGCTGGGAGCCGGACAAGGCGGCGTCCCTCTGGAGTGCTACCAGCGACCCGGCGGAGCCGTGGCCGGAGTGGTCCCAGCCCATCGGAGCGCATGACGCTTACAGCGCCGGGGACCAGGTTTCCCACAACGGGAAGCACTGGATCAGCGACCATGACAACAACGTATGGGAGCCGGGGACTTACGGCTGGACGGAGGTGACAGAGTAATGCGGAGCCTGAAGTAAACCCCTGGATGGGACACCCCAGCATCGCCCAGGGCCGACCGGCGGAGGCCCCGGCCCTGGGCAACATACCACCACACCCAAGGAGGAACACACAGATGGAATGGGAAACCATCATCGTCGCCGCCCTGGCCCTTGTCGGGACGTTGGCGGGGACCTACTTCGCCAACCGCAAGTCCGCCGCCTTGATCGCCTACCGACTGGAGGAACTGGAGCGGAAGGTCCAGGCCCACAACAACCTGGTGGAGCGGACCTATAAGCTGGAAGAACGGACAGAGCTTCAGGAGGAAAAAATCAAGGTGGCAAACCACCGCATTGACGACCTGGAGTATTTTCACAAGCCGACCTGAAAGGAGTGTCCCCATGAAATTTCTGATTGATAACTGGTACATCATCCTCGCCGCCCTGGCCGTCCTGGCCGCTGCCGGGATCGCCGTCTATCGGTACTTCAACCTGCCCAGCGAGGAACAGCTGGAGAAGGTCCGCCAGTGGCTTCTGAAGGCCGTGACCGAGGCGGAGCGGGAGCTGGGCGGCGGCACCGGCCAGCTGAAGCTCCGGACGGTATACGACGCCTTCCTGACCAAATTCCCATGGCTGGCCCCGGTAATTTCCTTCACTACCTTCTCCGGCCTGGTAGATGAAGCCCTGGACGAAATGCGGACCATGCTGGAGAAGAACAGAGCAGTCCAGGCGTATATGGGCATGGAAGCGGAAAACGATGGCAGGACGAAGAAGAAAGCGTAAATCCAGCAGCAACCGCTTCTCGAAAAAGGTGGTCCCCGCTATCCTGGTCGCCGTGGCTGCGTTCACTGTGGCCATGATCGTGGTCTACATTCGGACCGGCGGCATCCCGGACACGCTGGTCGCCTCCTTCTTCGCCTTCGCCGGAGGGGAGGCCGGAGCCTTGGGCCTGATCCGTTACGGCAAGGCGAAATATACCAATAGCGACAACGACACTCCACCCGCCTCCGACGGCGGGGTCGGGTAGAAGGGAGAACAGCATGAACATCATCCAGAGCTACCTCACCAATAACCCCTGCTATAAGGCGGGGAGGAAGATCACCGTCAAGGGCCTTATGCTTCATAGCGTAGGGTGCCCCCAACCGAAAGCCTCCGTTTTCGTGAAGAACTGGAACCGGGCGGACTACGACCGGGCCTGTGTTCACGGCTTCATCGACGCCAACACTGGGGACATCCACCAGACCCTTCCCTGGAACCACCGGGGCTGGCATGGGGGCGGCAGCAGCAACAACACCCACATCGGCGTGGAGATGTGCGAACCGGCAACAATCAAATACACTGGCGGGGCCAGCTTCACCTGCTCCGACCGGGCAGCGGCCCAGGCGGCGGCAAAGCGTACCTATGAGGCGGCGGTGGAGCTTTTCGCCCACCTGTGCCAGCAGTACAACCTCGACCCCCTCAAAGACGGCGTGATCGTGAGCCACCGGGAGGGCCACGCCAGGGGCATCGCCAGCAACCACGGCGACCCGGAACACCTCTGGAAGGGCCTCGGCATGAGCTACACCATGGACACCTTCAGGGCGGCGGTCAAGGCTAAAATGGGCGGAGCCGCCCCTGTGCAGCCCCCTGCCCAGGGCACCAACACACCGACGCCCCCCACCTCCAAGGGGGAGGTCAAGGCGAAAGACGCCGCCAAGTCTTTCGACAAGGCCCTGGCCGGTACCTACGCCGTGACCGCCGGGGCTGGCCTCCACATTCGGACCGGAGCCGGGAGCAGCAAGGCCAGCCTCGCTGTCCTGCCCAAAGGCACCAAGGTCCGAAACTATGGTTACTACACGATGGCCGGAGGCGTGAAGTGGCTCTATATTCAGGTGACATACCAGGGTGTCCAATACACCGGCTTCAGCAGCAGCGAATATCTGAAGAAGCAGTAAGGAGGAAATACAATGGCAAGGACCACGAAAAACACGAAGAAGGCTCCCGCTCCGACCGCCCCCGCCCCGGAGGCCCACCTGGACCCCGGACAGCTGGCGGACATGGATGATACCACCCTTCAGCAGCTGGCCAGGGACATGGGCCTGGACCCCGCCGCCTATGCGGACAGGGAGGCCCTGACCGCCGCCATTGCGGCGGAGCCTGTCATTCCTGCCCCCCCTGAGCCGGAGGGGCAGCAGGACCCCCAGGAGGCCCAGGAGCAGCCCACCGGCCAGGAGGGCCGGGAGGACACCCTGGAGCCGTTCGCCCCCTATGAGGCCACCGTGACCGTCCCCCTGGTGGTGATCCGGCGGGGCACCGTCCCCCGCCCGGAGGACAAGCCCATCGGGACCATGGCCAGAGGGGCAAGGGTGGCCGTTACCAACAGCCTGGACGGCTACGCTATCCTGGCGAACGGCACCTATGTCAAAGAGGTCTACCTGGAGCGGGTAAAGCCCTAAAGGCAGATCGCAGAGACGAGAGAACGGACGCCATGTGCGCCCGTTCTTTTTATCCCCCTGTGCGGCCCGTGAAGGGGCCTACAGTGGCCGTTAGTCTGCGGGAGGGTAAACATATACCCACTCCCTTTTGAAGCGTCGTTTTTTCCAGTGGAAAAAACGCAATAGGGAAGCGGCTCCGTAGGGTAACAATACCACGGGCAGAAAGAAAGCGGCTACCGCCCCGTTTTGGAGCCGTAGCCGCCCTATTCCTTCGTGCCTCATTTGTAGGTTTCCGTTTCAAAGCCGTGCCGCTTCAGATAGGACTCCGCCTGGGGGTATTGGGTAAAGGTCCGGGACTTCAGCTTCTGCCGGTCCCGCCCGATGACCACCGTGGACCCGATACCCTGGATGATCCAGGCGTCCTTCCCGTTCTTACGGATGGGGTTGAAGTACACGGCCTCGCCGGTCGTTTTGTTTATCATTTTCATTTCAGCTACCTCCGTTCATAAACTATCCGGATCGCCTCAACAGGGACCCCGTTCTCATAGGCCAGCAGCTCCGCCGTTGCCTCGGCCTCTCCGGGGAATGTTCCCCGGAGAGTGTAGGAGGCGAGTTCCTTGTCCCCAAGGTAAAACACCGCCCACTGTTCCATCATACCAGCGCCCCCTCGTTCAGCGACCGCTCCAAGCTGATATACAGCTCGTAGTCCCCGGCGAAGCCGTCCGGCCCCACCAGCAGCAGCAGGTCCGCCGCCGCTGCAAGCCCCATTTCCTGGGCATAGTCGATGATTTCCCGCTCAGACATTCCAGCCACCCCTTTCATTCAGCCCCAACCAGATAGCCGCCGCAGTACCTCGGGTCAATGTACCTGGCCCGCTGGAGGGCAAGGTCAAAGCTACCAGCTGTTACCCGGAGGGTGGGAAGCCCACCCCCGAAAATGATCCAGACCATCACCGCTCCCCCTTCCGCACAGCTTCAGCAACCGCCAGATAATGGGCCATAATCCCCCGATCCTTCTTCACGACCTCAGAATCCTCCCCGAAGTCCCATTCTTCCCGGCGGATACGCTCCCGCAGGGCCTCGGCTTTCGCCTCGAAGTGGGCCACAATCTCGGCCACGTTCTGGATTTTCTTGACCTCAATCTGAGCGTGGCCCTCATTCCAGCGGAGAGCCTCGGCCCGCTTGCAGCGGTCGCTGACGAACACGGAAATGGGCCAGAAGCAGATATTGTGCTTCGCCACACTGAGCTTCCCGGCCTTGGAGATTTTCTTCAGGCAGCAGTCAGAGCCGCACCAGGAGGGATCGCCGGGGGCATTTTCCACGAACCAGAAGCCGTTGTCGTTTTTGAAGTAGGCCCCCGTGATTTCTACCACCATACCGGCCTGAAGCTCCACGCCATTCTTATCCAACATAACTTTTACCTCCGATTTTCCGGGGCTTTGCCGCCCCCCAGGATGGCTGTATGTTACGAGGCACACGCCTTAATTGCAACCTGGAAAAGGGTCTAAACTTCCTTGCGTGTGTATGGTAAATTTGCCATTTCGGACAGGCCAGGAAACAGGAGCGCCGGAGGCATAACCCCCGGCGCTTTTCCTCAGTCCAACAGGCTCTCCATGGCGATGGGATACTGCGCTTTGAGCTTTTCAAAGGCCCTGCGGGTGACCTGGTAGGACCGCCAGCCCTCCAGCTGCTTCTTGCTACCAGGCCACCAGGAGGGGGACCGCTCCGTGATCCCCCGGCCCTTCAGCTCCAGCGGCGTATCCACGAAGTAGTGGGTGCCGTAGTGGCCCAGGGTGGCTTCCATTTGGACCTCCGGCTTCCGCTGGCCCAGCTCCGGGCAGTAGACGTGAACGCCAGCCCGATGGTCGTCCAGATAGATGATCTCCGCCATGCCCACACCCCCTTACCGGATACCGGCCAGCTTCAGCCAGCGGTTCAGCTTGGCCTTGCTGGTGAAGCGGTAGTTATTCCGGGTACCGTCCGCCCGATTGATAACCAGGACGTAACCCTCGCAGGTCTTCAGGATTTCGTATTTCATAGCCCTTTCCTCCTTCAACGATTGGCCTTGATGGTTTGCTCGACCACGGCCCGCAGCTTCGCCTCGCTGCACTCATACAGATACTTGCTGGAGCCGTTGGGCTTCCCCAGCCGAGCGCCCTCCGGGACGCAGAGAACGGAGAGCAGCCCCCGCCCGGTTTCGATGGAGGCCACCACAGTGGGCTTCCCATCCTCGCCGGTTTTCGTTTCCACGTTCATCCCGATACGGGAGAGGCCAGCGGCCACACGATCCAGATTCATCATTTTAGGTACCTCCGTCGTTTGATTGTGCCTGAATGTTACGATGCAAACGCCTTAAAATCAATCTGGAAAAGGGTCTAAAAAACAGGGCGTGTGTATGGCAAGTTTGCCTGATTGACAAAAACAGCGCCCCCGCCGTATGATGATAGGACCATACAAGGAGGTGGCCGAAATGCGGAAGCTGGGCGACAGAGAGAACATGATCCCGATTGACAAGAGGTGCATGGAGAAGGGCATCAGCCGCCGGGAGCTGGCCAGACGCAGCGGCGTCCCGGCGGGTACCCTGGAGGCCTGGGGGAACCGTACCAGGGTGCCCCGTGACGTGTACCAGCTGCTGAAGGTGGCCCAGGTCCTGGAATGCCACATCGAGGACTTGATCGAGCCGGAGCCGGACGCCAGACCGGCGGAGAGGTAGCAGCAGGGCAAAAGGAAAGCCGCCAGGGAGTACCCCGGCGGCTTCTTCGTTCAAATATACTCCGGCGCTATATGCGCCGCCAAGGGGCAATCCGGCTCACCGTCGAAGGCGTTGTTACAAGCGGAGTATGGAGTGTCCCCACGGCTCTCGCATACCTCCCTCGGGGAGCAGCAGTCGGTCAGCTTCCAGAGGTCGCCACCTTCGTCCTCGTAAACATAGCGGCTCCAGCTATCCTGCCCGACGTACCGGAGGCGCAGGACTTTTGTCTGTACGGCGGTGAGTTCGTAGGAGTTGCAATCATACCGGGTGAGGGGCTTCTCATATTCGATATACCCCCAAGCCTCCCTGTCGACTTCCTCGCAGTAGGTTTTCTGGTCGTAGTTGTGGATTTCCAGGACCTTGTTCCCTTTCGGCTGCGGGATGGTTCCCGGCCCTATAGGCCGCTGCGTGCTATAGTATCTCATACAGTATCCTTTCTGCCCTGCCATCATCAGGCCGGGTGGGGCGGTTCCCGGCGACGGGCCAGCGGCCCGTTTCGGCTTCAAAACATTTCATCTTCAATTTCTTCGATATTCACCACGATCACATCCCGGTTTGTATCGTTCATGTGGACGGAGGCCATCCGGAGGACGTTCACCTCGTACAAGTTGTTCAGGTCCGCCATAATCAGCTCCCGCATACCGTCATACTCCAGGACCTCACCCACCGTTACGTTGACGATCCGAACCAGATAATCTTCAGCGTCGTTCCGAACCATAGCCTGGAGAACCAGATTCTTCATTTGCCCCATTTCCATCGGGTAGAACTTAGTGGTGCGCTCCTTGTAACCGTAGTTGGAAAGTTTCATTTTTGTTACCTCCGTTTTTTGTTTGGGCTGGTTTCCCGCCCTTCAGGATGGCTGAATGTTACGGCACAAGCGCCTTAAATGCAATCTGGAAAACGGTCTAAAATATACGGCGTGTGTATGGTATACTTGTCCAAAGAAGCCTGGACGGATAGACCGCCCAGGCCAGAAAAGAAAGAGCGGCCAGCCGGGAAGCTGACCGCTCTTTTCTGCCTATTTTTTAAGGCTGGGATGGACATACAAATCGGATACATGGTCGCTCAGCTGGTTTTCCAGGATGGAGCCGTCCGCCACACCCTCAATGGTCGCCCGGTCCAGGGTAAAGCTAATGACCTTCGCCTCGCTTCCGTCCGCCATATCAGCAACCGCCCAATACTGAAGCTCTTGGCAGGTATCAAACCCACGCTCTTTTATCAGCTCACAGACGGAGTAATAATTCTGCGAGACAGTCAGCTTGTCGCTCATTTGGGCCGAAATTTTCCCCTTCACGACGATCACACCGTTTCCGCCATAGTTCACGCTTTCCAGATCGCCATATAGCAGCGCCAGGTCGCCGGTATCCAGCGGGCCAGCGTCTGCATCGGTGAGGGCGGAGGCGTCCAGGACGAAGGAGCTTTCTGGCTCCTGGGCCTCACTCTCCGACGGGGAAGGAGGCTGCTCCGTTTCCGGCGGCGGAGAACTAACGCCCCCCTGCTCTTTGCCGCCCCCGGTAACGCTGCCCACGGCCCCGATGACCATAAGGGCGACAATCAGCCAAAACCACCACCGCTTAAAAATAGGCTTCTTTTGCTTCTTCTCTTGCGCCATAAGTATCAGCTCCCTTTCGTTTTATGTGGCATTGCCATAAGGAATGATACACGAAGGATATGTGAATATCAAGTAAAAAAGTGAAATATCCAATAAAATATTGAAATACTGCAAAAACGCCCCCGGAGCTATGAAGTATTACCATGAAGGTATGCGGAAGGCATGGTAATATTAAATAAACAATGGGCTATATACATATGAGGGGCGCTGCCATGAGAAAATTTGAGTTTGAGGGACAGAAAAACGTATCAGGGGACAGAATACGGGAGCTGCGCCTTCGTGCCCGACTGTCCCAGGCCGCCCTCGCCGCCAAGATGCAGACAGAGGGTGTAATTGTTGAACAAGACGTTATCAGCAGGATCGAGAGCGGCTCCCGCCTCGTTACCGACTACGAACTGCTTGTCCTGACCCGTATATTTAGCACCACCGCTGACTGGCTGATCGGCGCAGAATAAAGGATGCCGCAGGGGATGACCCTGCGGCGTTTTGCCTCTTGCTTTTCCCTCGTTTTATGGTTTATTCTCATAACGAAAGGGAGTGAAACTGCATGGAAGAAAGAAAGAAGGGGCAGCACATTCAATGGGAAGAACGGCTGAAAATACAAGGCGCACTTCGGACCGGGGCCAAACCGGCGGAGATCGCCAAAATGATCGGCTGCTGTAGGGCGACCATATACAACGAAATCAACCGGGGCCAGTGTATGCAGCAGCACGACGCAGAGTTTGTCATGGAATACTGCGCCGACGTGGCAGAGCGCAAATATCAGGAAAACCTCCGGGCCAAAGGGCCGGACCTGAAGCTGGGCAACGACTTCGCCCTGGCCGAATTCATAGAGAGCAAGATCATAATAGACCACTACTCCCCCGGCGCAACCCTGGCCTTCATCCAGGAACAGGGCCTCCAGTTCGACACGGAAATCTGCGAGAATACGCTTTATAATTACATATACCGGGGCGACGTTTTTATGAACCTCACAAAAGAGCACTTGCTCTATAAGGGGGAACGCCACACCCCCACCAAAAAAGAGGATAACAACCGGGCCAGGCTCCCGAAGGGTGAAACTATAGAGAACCGGCCCAAAGAGGTGAAGGACCGGGAAACCTTCGGCCATTGGGAGATGGACAGCATAATCGGCAAGCGGGGCAGCAAAGCGGCCTTGGTGGTGCTGACGGAGCGTCTCACCAGATACGGTTTTATTTTCCGGGTGCCGGACCACACCATGGAGAGCGTGGTCAAGGTCCTGGACCGCCTAGAGCGGAGGATGGGAAAGGACTTCCGGCAGGTCTTCAGGAGTATCACCGTGGACAACGGCAGCGAGTTCCAGGACTGCGCCGGTATGGAGCGGTCCCTCCGCCGCCGGACGCCTCGGACCCGGATATACTACTGCCACCCATACAGTGCCTCCGAGCGGGGGAGCAACGAGAACATGAACCGGATCGTCCGCCGCTTCTTCCCAAAGGGTACCAGCTTCGACGAAGTGACAGCGGCCCAGGTCGCCCAGGCGGAGGACTGGATGAACGGCTACCCCAGGGCCATACTTGGGTGGCGGTCCGCCGGGGCGCTGTTCGAGGAACACCTGAGCGCCGCCTGACCAACTGAACACTGGCCGAACTTTCGCCAGAGCCATGTGGGGCGCTGGCCGTTTTTCATGCCCTGTCCAGGGAAAGCGGCGGGAAATCAGCGCCGGGAGGGTAGCAGAAAGGGCCAGTACTTCCGGCCCTTTTCAGTCAATTAAAATTTTTTTCAATTTTTTCTAAATTATTCTTGACATTTGGGAATTTCTCGACAGACAAAGTATAACAGCGGCAAAACAAAAAGTCAACTCAAAAGGGGTAATCATTCTGCATAAAAACGGGTAGGCTCAAATTATCTCTTTTGGGTTAGGATGTGAAAAAATGAACGATACCCATACCGTTGTACGCGCCCGTATCCTGGAACTGTGCGCCCAGAGGGAGATCACGGTCAACCGGCTGGCTACCCTCAGCGGCGTGACCCAGTCCACGCTGAACAACATCGTCAGCGGCCGCAACAACAGCACCACCGTCTCCACCATCAAGAAGCTGTGCGACGGACTGGACATCTCCCTGCGGGCATTTTTTGACACGCCCGCCTTCGACGAGCTGGAGCAGGAACTCAAATAAGGAGGCGCGCCGGGATCACTTCCGGCGCGCCTCCGATTTTATTTCCCTTCCTGGGGCTCCCGCTTTTCCAAGCGCCAGCGGGCGTCCTTGATGGTGAGGACCCGCTGCTTCTTCTTGCTGCTGGCCATCCGCTCCTTGACGGCACGGCCCGTAGGCGTGGCGGCCAGACCGCCCAGGGCGGTCTCCCGCAGCTCCATG
>OFFX01000143.1_pt1 | contig 58868 bp, 58 predicted proteins | sample 1521511 | NCBI WGS metagenome assembly OFFX01 (sample SAMEA3504125, study PRJEB24116) | mouse gut metagenome | biome: mouse gut; feature: mouse-associated habitat; material: faeces | place: Denmark | collected 2011
TGCCGCCCTCATCCAGAGCGGCCTCTATCTGTTCCTCCAGCGCCGGGTCCTTCTTGTCGGTGTAGACCTCGATATGGAGGACATCCTGCTTGAAGTAGGCCACCCCATCGGCAGCGAAGTTGTCGGCCTTGGGATAGCGGTACACCAGGAAGGGCGGGTCCGGCCCCTCGCCTTCGGCAAAGTGGTCATAGGCGAAGGGGAACCCCAGCCGCTCCAGCAGAGCGGGAACATCTGCTCTCGTCATCCTCTCAGCTTCCTTTCCACTATCCCCAGCAGCTCCTTCTCCGCCAGGGCCTCGCCGGGGGCGATGTGAGGGAATGCCCTCGTCCTGCCGCCGCCCCGCTTGGCGTGACCGTTCTCCAGCAGATGGGTCAGCCGGTAGTGCTTTGCCGAGTGGACAGTGTTCACCAGTGATTGGGCGGTCTCCTCCACCTTGGTGACGGTCCAGCTCTTTTTGTACTTCCCGGTCTTGACCGGGGCGCGGGACTGTATCTCGGCCTTCACGTCCTCGCTGACGGTGCGGACGGCCTCCTTGACCTCGTCCGAGGCCATGGACACATATTCCTCAAGCTGGGCCATGACCGCGCCGGGGAACTGGTCGATGGATACCCTGTCACGAGCCATACTGTCACCGCCTTTCCCGCTGGGCGGTGAGCTTCAGCTTTTCATGCCGGAACTGCACATCGTCCACGCAGGTGATGTTGTAGATATTGCCGCCGAACAGAATGCGGAACTTGGTACTGTTTAGCTCCCGGAGGCGCTCACACCAGCGCACCTCGAACACCAGGGTGTCGCTGCCCAGCGTCAGCCCAGCGGCCCCGTACTCTTTCCCGGAGGCAAGGTTGGCGTAGGCTGCGCAGGACCAGTAGTCCACCCAGACGTTGGTGTGGTTGCCGATGGCATCGGTGACCACCTCGCTGTGCTGGATAGTGATGCGGGAGCGTAACTTGGCGATCTCCATCAGAAGGCCACCTCCCGTTCGGTAGCGAGGATGTAGCGGAGCATCCGGGTCAGCTCGTCCATGTCGGCATTCTCCCGGTGTTCGTAGAGGTAGGCCACAGCGAACAGTACCGCCACCTTGTTGATGGGGACAGGCTCCACAGCCTTCCGCAGCGTACCCTCGCACAGCGTTTCTGCGGCTCGGATTAACTTCCAAATGATGGTGTCATCATCGTCATGGTCGACCCGGAGGTACTTCTTGGCCTCCTTCAGCGAAACGGTCACGACCTCACCTCCTTAAAGTGGAGAGGCCCCGGTGCGTCTTTACCGGGGCCTCTGGGCTGATGCTTATCAGGTGCCGGAGCCGGAGCCGCTCTTCTGCTGGAGGACCTTGATGGCCTCCGGCAGCACCAGCTTGCCGTCCAGCCGCTTGGATGCCAGGAAACCGACCTGGCCGGACTCGGCATACCGCTCGTTCAGGCGGCGGAAGGTGATGCCCTGGCGGTCACCAATCCAGTAGAAGGAGAAGTCGCCGAAAGCAATGGACTTCTTGCCAGCGCCGATCTCAGGCACATACGGAGAAGTGAAGATGCGCTTGCCCAGAAGGGTATCGAAGGTACCCTCGTGGAGAGCGGGCTGCCACAGATACTGGCCGTTATTGTCCTTCAGCTTGCGGATGGCCTTGATGGTGGTGTCGTTCAGCACCCAGATGGCCTCCCGGCGGTACGCACCATCCAAGCTATAGAAGAGGTCGATGATCTCATCGGCGGTGATGGCGGTGGCGGACCCTGCGGTGACTCCGATCTGAGCGCCAGCGGTCTTGTCAAAGATGCCGGTGGGCTTGCCCACACCATTGCCGTTCAGGAAAGCATCCTCCTCGGTGTTACCGATGCGGCGGGCGAACTCGGTGGAGAAATACTTTTCCAAGTCGAAAGCGGCATCGTTCAGCAGTTCCTCGGAAACCTTGATGATCGTGGCCACCTTGTGGGCACCGATGAGCTGCTGGCTGAACACATCGTCAGCCTCGGTGATGGTGCCGCCCTCATCCACCCAGGCCGCAGTTCCCTTGGAGGTGACCACAGGGATTTTGTGGGTGCCGGAGTTGGTGGTGAAGACGTGGGCATGGTCACGAACGATGTTGTTCATTGAGAGGGCCTGGACCAGCGTATGCTCGAACTCGTCCGGCACCAGGTAGCCGCCCTCAGAATCGACACCCTCGCTCAACGCATCACGCACAGCAGAGGGGATGCCGTCCTTGGCCCGCACCTGGTTCCAGAAAGCCGCCTTATACTCGTCAGAGGCGAGGCCGGTCTTGCTGTCGGTTTTCGCAGTCTCAGGCTTGCCGGTGAGCGGCTTGGCGGTGGGGGCATTCATCTCGCGCTCGAAGGAGTCCAGCCGCTCCTGGCGCTCGATCTCGTGGCCCAGGTCAACGATCTCCTGCTCCATCTTCTCATAGGTCGCAGTGTCCTCGGCGGAGAGGATTCCATTCTTGCGGTGAGAGTCCAGGAAAGCCTTGGCGTCCTCCCAGGTCTTGGCGCGCTGAACGCGCAGGTCATTGATCTTGCTCATAAATTTTTCCTCCTTAAGGCTTGATGAGATTCAATCTCTTTTCGAGATCGGTGATAGGGGTACCCGCATGGTCTGTGCTTGGATCGTGCGCAGGAGCGGACTTTTTGCTGACCTTGGAGAGCAGCGAGTTAGTGACCGCCCTCCGGCTGAACGCAAAGCTGTTCTCGGCGGGTGCGGTGTCTTCGGCGGACTTGAATAAGAAGTCATCCGCAAAGCCCAGCTCGATGGCCTTGTTAGCGTTCATCCAGGTTTCTGCGTCCATAAGGTGGGACAGCTTGGCGCGGGAGAGGTTGGTCTTGATCTCATAGGCATTGATGATGCTCTCCTTGACCTCGGCCAGCATATCGATGGCCTTCTGCATTTCCTCGCTGTCCCCAATGGCAATGGTGAGCGGATTGTGGATCATCATCAGGGCCGCAGGGGACATGAGGACTTTGGTGCCAGCCATAGCGATGACGGACGCGGCACTGGCGGCAATACCGTCAATTTTCACGGTCACATCGTGGGGGTAATCCATGAGCATATTGTAGATTTGCGCCGCTGCCACACAGTCGCCGCCCGGAGAGTTGATCCAAACAACAATGTCACCCGTTCCGGCTTCCAGTTCTGCCCTGAATGCCTTGGGGGTGACATCATCATCAAACCAGCTATCCTCTGCGATGGAGCCGCAGAGATAAAGCGTCCGGGTGCCATCGCTGTTGCTGGCGAAGTTCCAAAACTTATTCACTTGTGCTTTCCTCCTTCTTCTCAGAATCGGTGTTGACATTTGCAAAAGCCCCCGCCTTTTCAAGCGGGAGCATATTGCCGTTGATGAGGTAAAGGTCGCCGCCTAATTCAGCCGGGATTCGGTCAAGATTCTCCAATTCCCGGATATCATTGGCGGACATCCAGCCGTTCTGACGAGCGGTGGCGTAGCCGCTCATTCTGCTGGCATAGTCGCCACGCAACAGGCCCTCCAGGGTGAACTTCACAAAAAACCGTTTCTTTTCATCGGTTGAGAGAAGGGAGCGTGTCAGCGACTGTTCCCATCGCACTACCCACGGGTCCAGCGTGTATTTCACAAACTCAAGGGACTGTTGCTCAATATTGGAGAAGCTGGATTTTTCCAGGTCGCCCACCATGTGGGGCGGCACCCGGAAGATACGAGCGATCTCATTGATCTGGAACTTCCGGGTTTCGAGGAATTGTGCCTGCTCCGGCGAGATGCCGATGGGCGTGTATTTCATGCCCTCCTCCAGAACGGCGATCTTGTTGGCGTTGCCGCTGCCGCCGAAGGTGGACTGCCAGCTCTCCCGCACCCGCTGGGGGTCTTTGATGGTACCGGGATGTTCCAGGACACCGCCCGGAGCCGCGCCGTTGGCGAAGAACTTCGCCCCGTACTCCTCACAGGCGATTGCCATGCCGATGGCGTTCTTCGCCATGGCAATGGGCGAGTAGCCCACCAGCCCGTCAAAGCCCAAGCCGGGGATGTGCAGCACATCAGCAGGATGAAGGCTTACTGTTGAGCCACTCAGGGTCGGCGCTTCATCGCTGGAACGACTGTACTGGTAGTAGAGCTGGCCGTTGGAATCCCGGTCAACCGTCATCTTGTTGGGCATCAACGGATACAGAGCAACAACCTCACCACGGCCATTGCGGATGATCTGCGCATAGGCATTGCCCCAGAGAAGCAGATGCGTCATGAGCGTCTCCCGGAATACAAAGGAACTCATCTCTGGGTTTGGCTCGTCATGGAGCAGCAGATACAGCGGGTGGTCGATGGCCTTCTCCTTCCCGCCGTCCTCGGTGTAGCGGTAGAGGCAGAGGGGCAGGCCCGCCACGGCCTCTGCCAAGACACGAACACAGGAATACACCGCCGTCATCTGCATGGCGGACCGCTCCGTAACTGATTTGCCGGAAGTCGTGCCACCGAAGTAAAAGGTGTAGCCGCTACCGACTGTTCGGTTTTGAGGGGCGTCCCGCGAACGGAACAAGCTGCTGAAAAAGCCCATAATAATCACGCTCCTTCATAGAAAATGGGAAAAGAAAAGCACCGCCCCTTGTGAAGTGGCGAGTGCTGTGTTAAAATCTGCATATGAAAAATTGGAGGTCAGGCCCATGTCGGAGGAAAAGAAATTGTATAAGCTGATTGGCCCAGACGGGAAGGAATACCTGTCTGAAACAAAAGGACTGCTCGGGGGCAATCGCAAAGCCAAAATCTATGGTCGGCTGGATTGCCCAGCCGCGCTCCGCAGCCTTTCCCAGGGCTACGCGGAGGTGCGTGTGTTCTTCAAAGATGAAGCGACCGCCCAAGCCGCTGGGTATCGTCCCTGTGGCACCTGCATGAATGCGCAGTTTAAACTCTGGAAGGCGGGGGTGCTGGACATCCCCAACAAGTATAAGCCGAAAGGCTGAACGAGCAACAGCCCCGGAGGGCTGTGCGTGTTGGCCTTAGAGGGTGATGATCCCGTGGAGCCGCCCCTCGCTGCGGTAGAGGTCCCTGCCATCCGAGGTGGTTTTCCAGAAGGTGTAGGTGACCTCGGTGTTCATCGGGAACCGGCCCTTCTCCTTCTTGCCGCTGGTGCTGACCATCTCGTGGAGCTGGACCCGGATGCTTTTCTTGTTGACCTTGGTGATGGTGCCGTAGTACCGGGTGGCGTCAATAATCAATCCAATGCACTGGCTCTTGTAGCCCTCGACCTTCATCCCAACCGCTGCCTTCATGTTCGTTTCCTCCGTTTTTTGTTTTCCCTTTCGGTGTACCCATATTCGCTCTAAACGGGGATAATAGCAAGTCCATTCATAGCATATAGTACACAATCCTGCCTCGACTGAATTGTGTATTTTAAAGGCGCAGTTTGCAGGTGAGCGGCCCAGAGCTGCTATTCTCATACTAAAAGGGGATGTTGATGTGGGCGACATTTATAAAAAGGCACAGCAGGATCAGACCAAAGGGTTTTACCAGGAAATCCTTGATAGGCTGGAGGGTCTGCCTGCTGACACGCCAAACTGGAGAGAGGTGTTGAAGGACACCATTGACGATATCATTCAACAAGCGGAGCAACCACTGCCGGAAAAAGAAGCATGGGATTTTTCACTGCAAAAATCACAGAGCGTATTTGTTGAAAGCGAGGGCCTCCTCATCCGCCCGATCAGGCCGGAGGACGAGGAATTCTACCGGGGTGTCAGAGTCCAGTATTCGCTCCTATATGAATCGGCGTACAAATCGGCAAAGGAGAAGAATCAAAGCCTGTTCATTACCGAGGTTTCGCCCCCGGAGGTGTTCTATTGCATCATCGAGGAAAACGACACCCCCATTGGCTACGTTGGCATTAAGGACACCAGCGTTGCCATCTGGGAAATAGCCATTGAGCTGGATGCGAAGTACACCAAGCGGGGCCTTGGGCCGCAGAGTATCCGCCTCTATCTTAACGAAGTTCAGCGCATAACCGGGAAGGGCGAGTTTCGTGCGGTGGTAGAGGTGGACAATGTTTCCTCTCAAAAGTGCTTTGAGGGGCTGGGAGCAGAACTGGTCGGCCTGTGCGATAGCGTAGTGCTGAAGACCGAGGAGGAGAAAAGCCGGTTCGAGGAGAGAAACCTTGGCCTCATAGACGCACACATGGAGGGCCTTGCAACCCGACTTGGTGTGGAGCCGAGGAAACTACTGAGCCACCTCCTCGAATACCGGCTGGCGTGTCCCCTGTCGGCGGCAGTCAGATGAACAGCAGACCCCTGGTATCATAAACAGAAGTGGCATCCTGGCTGCGGATGGCCCGGTCGAGGGCCATGATCGTTGCCACGATGCCATCTATTTTTTCTGTGGATTTGTCCTTGTCCGGCTTGATGTTGCCAGCCGGGTCCTGGTGCATGACTACGTTCTGGGCCATCCACTTCAAGACCGGGTTGCCGCCGTGGTTGATGCGTCCCTCCATCAGTAGCTTGTAAAGCTCCTTGGATGGCGGCGACATATCCTTGTAGCCCTGACCGAATGGCACCACGGTAAAGCCCATGTCCTCCAAATTTTGTACCATCTGGGTGGCATTCCAGCGGTCGAAGGCAATCTCCCGGATGTTATACCGTTCGCCCAAGTCCTCGATGAACTTTTCGATAAAGCCATAGTGAACCACGTTCCCCTCGGTGGTATTGATAAAGCCCTGTCGCTTCCACACATCGTAAAAGACGTGGTCACGGCGGCACCGCAGCTCCAGCGTTTCCTCCGGGAGCCAGAAGAATGGAAGCACGATATAGGACTCCTCCTCCGACCGTGGTGGGAACACCAGAGAGAGTGCGGTGATGTCCGATGTGCTGGAGAGGTCGAGGCCCCCAAAGCACTCCCGACCATAGAGATCGTCCAAGTCGATAGGGCGGTTCCCCCGGTCATAGATGTGCTCTGGTATCCAGCACACAGTAGCGGATGTCCAGATATTCAAGCGGAGCTGCTTGAACACGTTCTCCTCGGCTGGGTTGTCCAAGGCGTTCTGGTATGCCTCCCGCACCCGGTCGATGGAGATCGTGTGGCCCAGGGAAGGATTGGCTTTGTACCAGTTGGCCTCGTCCGTCCAATCGTCCTCAAGGCCCAGGCCGTACACCACGGGGTAGAACGTGGGGTCATTCTTCCTGCTGCCCAGCAGGTCGAGGGCCTTGGTATGCAGCTCATAGCAGATGCTGTTCTTGTTCGTGCCAGCGGTGGTGATGATGAAGAACAGCGGCTGTTCGCGGGCATCGCCGGAGCCTTTGGTGAGGACATCGTAGAGCTGACGGTTGGGCTGGGCGTGTATCTCGTCAAATACCAGCCCGGATACGTTCAGGCCATGCTTGGTGCCGGTCTCTGCCGAAAGCACCTGGTAGTAGCCGTTGTTGCTGTAGTTCACGATGCGTTTCTGGGCGGCGGTGATCTTGGAGCGGCGCATGAGGGCTGGGGACATCTGCACCATCTGCTTTGCCACATCGAAAACGATGGATGCCTGGTTGCGGTCACAGGCTGCGCCGTAGACCTCCGCCGACTGCTCATTGTCAGCGTAGAGCAGATACAGAGCCACCGCAGCCGCCAGCTCCGACTTGCCCTGTTTCTTGGGTATCTCCACATAAGCAGTGAGGAACTGCCGTTTGCCGTTCTCCTTCACGATGCCGAAGATGTCCCGGACGATCTGCTCCTGCCAGGGGAGCAGCATGAACGGGGTCCCGGCCCACTTGCCCTTGGTATGACAGAGGTTCTGGATGAAGGTGACGGCTCGGTCAGCCTTGCCCTTGTCGTAGTGGGAGCTGGGGAGCATAAACTTGGATGGGGTGTATTCGTAAGCCATCAGGAGCCACCTCCCAGCAGTTTCTCCATCTCGTCCGCTGGCTCCACCGAGCCGTCCCCGGCGATGATCCGACTCCGGGCGGAAGGGGTCAGCCCGAATTGCTCACAGAAGCGGAGCATGATTTTCATATTCGTCTGGGCGATGGACACCTGCGGCACTTGCTGGAGATAGCCGTTGGGGGTGCGGATCATGGAGCCATGCTGGGTGATGAACTCCTCCGCCTCTTTCCATCGGGCGTAGGCTTGGCAGTAGCCAGCGAATGCAGCCATGTCCAGCTCGGTGAGAATACCCATCTGCTCCAGCACCTTGCCCATGCGCCGCCACTCCCGCTTGGCCTCGGCATCCAGCCAAGCTGGGCAGCGGGGGGCTTTGCGCTCCGGCTTCGGCTCGTTGGCGTTCAGCGGGCGCTTACCGGGGTTGCCTTCCAGCTCTTTGATTGCGGTGGGCTTGGGTTTGCGGCCTCGGGTCGCCATCGGAACCGCCTCCTCTCTGAAAAAAGTGTATAAAAATGGCCTGCCCAGCGGCAAGCCAGTAACGAGCAGCAGCCCCGGAGGGCTGATGCTTCGGTGTATTCGGTTTTGGTTCAGTTCACCAGGGGCATCCGCTGTTCTCGCAGCCCCTCGTGTCGTAGAGCATATCCTCCACGTTGGCGTAGTGCTGGAGCCGGGCCAGTTCCTCCCGGAGTCGGTCGATTTCCCGGTACGTCTCATCGTAGGCCCCGGCTGGCGCGAATCCGCAGCCAAGCTCCTCGTCAACTTCGATCCACTGCTCCAGATCGTCAATCTTCTTGATGATCTCCTTTTTCTGCCTCGTCATCGTCCGCACCTCCCTCAGTGGGCCATCGCCCAGGCAATGGCGTGGCCGTTGTCCTCGAAGGTGTCCTCGGAGATGCTGACCAGTTCCACCCAGCCCTCGCAGGTGTGGTCGGCGGTGGTGAAGCGGTAGGTGGCCCCGTAGTAGCTCCGCCCGCTGGGGTCGTAGAAGTACCCCGCGACCAGGATGCGGTCGCCGAAGGTGAGGAGGGTGCCGCCGTTGTGCATCAGCCGGGTCTCAAGGTCCTCCGGGGTGGTGGCCTGGGGCAGGCGGTAGGTCTGGGCCTTGTTGGTGTTCAGCTTTTTCATGTTCGTTTCCTCCGTTTTCAAAGTGTGGTTTTCCCTTTCGGTGTACCCATATTCGCTCTAAACGGAGATAATAGCAAGTCAATTCCGGGCATAAACTACACAAAGAAACTCGGTGGAAACTGTGTATGTTATGGGGCCATATAACGAGGAACAGGCCCTTCCGGGCCGTCCTCCTGGGGGTGTGTCAGAGCTGGATTTCCTCGCCGGTGATAACGTCCACCACCTTGGTGCCCTCGCCGAAAGCGGCCCGCATCTCAGCCAAATCCTCTGCGCTGGGGGCCTTCCGGTTGGCCCGGTAGGATTCCAGGTCGGCCTCGACCTCGGCCTCTCGTGCGGCCCGTGTCGCGGCGCTGTCGGCCTTGTCGGTGACCAGGAGGAGCTTCTCCAGCAGGTCATCCATCAAGGCCCGTCCGATGCAGTTCCGAGCGACTCCGGCCTCGTCAATGGTGATCGCGCCGTTGTCCAGGTCGGCCTTGACCCGCTCCAGCTCGGCCTCGGCCTGCCGCTGCCAGTAGGCACCTAACTCGCCGCTCAGTTCCCTCTGAAATCTCGTTTTCATGTTCATGCCCTCCGTTTTGAAAATGTGGTTCCCCTTTTCGGGTGTACCCATATTCGCTCTTAATCAAGATAATAGCAAGATAATTCGGAGAGCTAAAGTACACAAATATCCGCGGTGGGGATCGTGTATCTTTCCTCAGTACGAGCAGCAGCCCCAAAGGGCTGTGCCGCCGCTGATGGTCAGCGGATGGGTTTGTACTTAGGGGCGGGAATCTTTCCAGTGGTGAGCCAGGCCAGCCAGCAGTCTTTGCAATCAACCAGGTCGCACTGTACCTCGCCTTCCTCGAAGGGCGGATGGCCCTTGCCCAGAATGGCGGCGATCTCACCAGCCGTGGTGCCGGGGGCCTTCAGAATTTCCAACCCGGTCCTCGGTTTAGTGCTCATGTCCACACCCCCTCTGGCAGCGGTGGATGGTGTCGATGATCTTGTCCTGCTCTTTGGTATCCACCCCGATGCTCTCCAGCGCCTCTCTGGTGCCGCAGTCGGGGCAGATGGGGCCGGAACCGTCCCTGGCCGTGGCCGGGGGTGCGGTGTAAGCCTGACCGCACCTGGGGCAGACCGAAATCCGAAAAATGTTGTCTTTCATCTCATCCCCTCCACGCTCCTCTGGATGGCGTCGGTCAAGTACCGCTGGCCGAAACCGAAGGCATCGTACCCTTCCCGGCAGACCCGCACATAGGCGGCAGAAGGGAGGCCAAGGAGCCGCTCCTCGTGCATGATGTAGACGAACACCCTGCGGCTGCGGACCTTCCCGGAGCGGATGCCCTTGATGGGCAGAACCATCTCGGCCTTGTAGTAAAAGGTGGGGAACCCCTCATAGTGGTCCAGGGCCAGCTCATCGTCCTCGCTGACCTCCCAAGCCGCTACCGGGACGCTGGCCCCAGCCTTCGGCTCGATGGTGAGGTAGGAGCCGGTCTTGCTCCCCTTGAACAGCAGCTCATAGTCGGGGATGACCGAGGTGCCGATGACCCGAGCCCCAGGGCAGCGTACTCGCATCTGCGGGATATTGAGGTTGCTGCCGTAGGCGATGTAGTACCGTTTCGCGTTTGCCATGTTCTGTACCTTCCTTTCCTTGGGCGCTTGCCCTTCTACCACCTAAAGCCCGCTCGGTGGCGGGTTTAGGGGGCCTGCGGCTAATGCCTTCAAGCGGCGCGCCCGTTGCGGAAGGCAGCATCCCCGGCGAGACGGCGGGTCAGCAGGTCGCGGGCGGTGGCGAATTCCTCGCCGATGAAGCCCAGGCGGAGGAGCCAGGTGCGCATGGCGTACTTGGGGTTGTCATTCTGCTGGGGCTTGGGGCTGGCGGCCTTGACCGACTTCGCCATCTGGCTGAGTGCGAGGCAAAGCTGAATGTAGCTCTTGAGCTGTCCGGCGTGGAGGCCGTTCCTGCGGTCGGCGGTGGGGGCGTCGAACTGGAAAAGCCGGAACTCGACCGTGCCCTTGGTGAAGGTGGCGTGGAGGTTGAGCATATGGTAGCGGCTGTCGTTATAGTGCTGGTTTCTGCCGTAGGTGGCGTTGTTGGTGCTGTACCAAATGTCGGCCAGTTCGCTCATGGTGCTGGGCTTGCGGCTGTTGACCGTCTCAATGAACCGGGGGCTGACCGTCCGGCAGTACCGGCTCATGCGGTAGTGGTCGAGGGCCAGGGCATCCGCCAGAAGGCTCTCGTGGCTGGCCATGATGTTCGCCAGGTTACGGAGGGTCTGGGCCGTGTGGCCCTTGGCCCCGATGTGGATGTGGACTCCGCACCCTCTGGTGTAGTCGCTCTTGGCTCCGGCCTTGCGCAGCCGCCGCACCAGCTCCTGGAGGGTGTCCATGTCGGCGTAGGTGAGGATCGGCGTGACCATCTCGCACTTCTCGCTGTCCGGACCCTCGATGCTCACGTCCCGCTGGAACTTCCACTCGCGGCCCTGGGCATCCCAGGCCGACCAGGTGTAGTAGCCGTTGCGGTAGGCGGTGTCCTCGAACCGCCCGGTGCCGAAGAACTCGGCGGCGAGCTTGGCGGCTTTCTGGCGGGTGATGCTGTTCATCTCCACCTCGACCCCGATGGTCTGCTTTTTCATCTCGGCGACCTGGTTTTTCATTTTCTCGTTCATGGTGCTGACCTCCGTTTTTGTGTATCCGGCGGGGTGTTTCCCCTTTCGGTGTACCCATATTCGCTCTAAAACGGAGATATAGCAAGTTGATTCGATTCGTAAAGTACACAAGGATTCTGGAGTGAAATTGTGTAGTTTATGACTCGGTTTGCGCCAGCGGGGCCAGGTTTTTACTCTCGCCGGTCAGGATGTCCAGCATGAACTTGGCCCCGGTGCGAAACCCGTCCATGTAGCGTTCCTCGGCGGTGGTGGTGCTGGTGGTGAGCTGGGCGGACACCAGCCGCTCCAGCGCGGCGAGGCACTCGCCGTCCAGACGTTCCCGGAGAAAGGATTCAGCATCGGATACCTCCTGCACCGCCTTTTTCAGCTCGGAGGTGTGCTTAATGGCGGTGGCATCCGGGGTAATGTTTCCGAGGTAGAACTCTCTGATGATGCTCCGCATCTCACCCGCCCACCTTTCTGCACTCGTCCACACCGAACAGAACGCTGAGGGAGCCGCCGCCATCCCAGGCAACCATGATCGAGCCAGTGTCATCCACACCCCGAACCGTCCCCAGGGTACCGATGGGCGGGGCCTGTTGGTCATCCATGCGGAGCAGCTCCACCCTGGTACCGGGTCGGTAGACCTCCCTCATTTGGGCAATGGTCTCACGGTCAGGGAGGCGCATTGTTCACCCTCCTCGCTGGTGGCGTTGCCCTGCTGGGTCAGCGGCTCCTCCGCCGTTTCCTGACCAGCATCGACCTCCGCTGGAGCGGGAACCGGGGCCTCTGCGACCTCGGCATCCGGGTCGGCAGCGGCTTTCTTGGCGGCACGTTTCGCCTTCTGGTTGGCGGAGAACCGCTCGGCATCCTCCTTGGTGCGGAAAGCGGTGTGGCCCTTCAGCCCCTCCAGCAAGGCCCGTCTGACCTCCTTGCCATCGGTTCCAGCGAAGCCAAGCCGGATGAGCCAGCCGCGAAGGTAGTATTTCTCGTTCTCCGGCTTAAGCTCGGCGGGGTTGACGCGGGTGGCGGTCTTGGCATTCTCGACCACCCTGTGGAGCAGCTCCGAGAGGGCTGCGTCCTTGGCGGGGTCCTCGGTGCTGGGGAAAGCGAAAGTGACAGTCTGCCCATCCAACGCAAGGCCGGAGATGGCGTTCTCGGTGCTGGCAATGGCAGCGAGGAGCTGGTCGGCCTGGTCGCACTCAGCGGTGCCGATGGCCTCCACCAGCTCATCGCAGATGCTGAATGTATCCCGCCGCAACACCCGGTTGAGAAGGTACTGCTTACTGTGGAGCGAGTAGATGAGGTTGCGGAGCTGAGTGCCGGTCAGCCCCTCGGCGGGAACCGGGACAGCGACCTGCTCCACCTCGCGGTCGAGCCAGCCGTTGGCCTCCAAGTGGCTGCGGAGGGCCTCCACCTGGTCATCGGGGCCGCTGATGGAGCCGTTGCGCTCCACCAGCAGGTCGCCGACCTTGTAGGCGAAGGTGGGAGGCCCATTGTAGGCAATCTCCACACCGAGGTGTGTGCCCAGGCTCTGAGCCAGGGCCTTGCGGTCAGGGGCATTGGTCTGAATGTTCATGGAAAATCCTCCTTTGTTTTGGGGTATGGTATTCATCACTCTAAAGCCCCAGAAAGTCAAGCGGTTTTTCGCTGGTCACCGCTCTTAAATGCACTGTTGCCGGAGAGGTTTCGCAGGAGGATTTTCCGTTCGGTTTTGAACTCGGCCCCGATGAAGCCCAGCCGGAGCAGGAAGCATCGGAAGGCATACTTGTCGTTCTCGGTGTCCCGGTCCTTGGCGGCGATGCGCTTCTGGGTCCGGGCCATCTCGCAGAGGCTGGCAATCAGGTGGGTGTAGGTCTTGACCTCATCGGCATCGAGGTCCTGGCCCCCGAACCAGGGGAAGGAGACCATGTCAGGCGTGACCTCGACCGGGAGGGCCTCAACCCCCAGGGCCTTTCGGATGAGCCGCCCCTTGGCGGTGAGCAGGTTGGTGAGGTTGGCCAGTGCCTCGGAGGGGAGGCTGGCAGAGGGGAGGGAAACCGTCAGGTCGCAGTCGTGGGCCTCGGCATCGCTGCTCTCGGTGGGAGCGGCCTCCGGCTCGTCAGCGGGGGCCTCGCTCTGCTGGGTGGTGTCAGCCTTGGTGATGGTGTCCTCGGTGTGGAACCCCTGGCCCTCCAGCTCCGCCATCAGCGCATCGATGTCGCTGTTGTAGCCCCGGTCCTCAAAGCTGACCGCGCCGTCCTTGCTGACGGTGATGTAGCCGATCTGGTAGGCGAAGGTGGGTGCGCCCAGGTACTTCTTGTCCGTACCCATGAAGCCGGAAATGTAGTCGGCGAGGCGCTTGCGCTCGGTGCCGGTCACGTTGTAGTTGATTGTCATGGTGGAAACCCCCTTGTTTTATTGTAGTCCCATATTCGCTCTACTGGCCCGGAATAGCAAGTTGTTTCCCACCATAACTGTGACAAATTACTCTGTGCCAAACTGTGTACTCCACACAATGCCCGCCAGGACAAAGAACACATTCGGCAAGGCGACCCCGTTCCCCCACATTTTATATTCTGCGGAATCGGAGTGGGGGGCCTTCAGCCACTTGACGATCTGGTTCCGGCTCTTGGGCCGTGGGGAGCCGCTGACCAGCTTTCGGTGTGTTTCCCAGATGGCAGACCAGGACTCGATGTCGGCTTCGGTCGGCTCCGGCGTTTCCAAGCCAGCACACCACCAATCCGGGAACCCTTGCAACCTGGCGCATTCGGTCGGGGTAAGCCTTCTCACATAGTAGCCGCTGTTGACAAAGGTAGGGTCTTTGTAGTCCCGTGCGTTCAGAGTGGGGGCCTTCTCCTTGTCTATCTGAGTAAAGGTGCAAGGAGTCATGGCGTAGGTTGGCCCTCCCACCACGGCGATACCACCCTGGTTACAGGCCGGATTGCCGCCGCCCTGGTCGAGTGTCCGGGAGGTGTCTGCCTCATAGATACCGGCATGGGGGTTTTCCGAAAGCATCCCGGCACTGAAAGCGGCACCGATGCTGAAAGCCCGAACCGCCGCGTCTGCGTCCTGGCAGGGGACAAACACAGTCTGGTCATTGTTGCAGGAGATGGTGGCGGATTTGTCCTCCTGGATGAGTGCGCCCTTGCCGCCGCCCTCGCAGCCGGAGCGAATCTTCAGCGTCTTGGGGGTGGGTGCCTCGCCGACCACGAAGGGCTGGTTGTTGCCCCCGGTGCCGTAGGTGGCGGACACAGTCGGTGCCGTGTCCAGAGGCCCCACATACCGGGTGTCCTGGCTGTGGTTTTCAAAGACCACACCATTCTGCTCTACGATGCAGGGTGGGTGCCCATCCATCTGAGCGCGAAGCGTACCAGCCACATCGACCGATATGTCCATGCGGGTGCCGCCTTGGTCGTTCAGGCAGATTCCGCCTGCCGCTCCAGAGCCAGCCGGAGAACCTCTGGCAGCTCTTTGCCACGAGCGGAAGCCCTCCGCAGAATACCCCGACAAGCCTTCGGACTCAAATAGTACCCTTCCGGCACCACGGGCTGCAAAATCTGCGACAAGGTAGACCCTGCGTCTTCGCTGGGGGACTCCCCAATGTTGCGCATCGAAAGTGCGGTACGCAACGCTCCATCGCTCTCCCATGTAAATGTCGGCGTAGGGCCAGCGGTCTTTCTCAGGCATAGGCACCTCGGCCCCCGGTTCGATGACCCCGATGACCGCATCGAGGACGGCTTTAAAGTCGAGGCCCTGGTTTGAGCTAAAGGCCCCGACAACATTCTCCCAGCATATCCAGCGGGGGTATCGTCCATTAGTCGCACACCTCATTTCTTTGACGATTCGGATGGCCTGGTAAAACAGCGAGGACTGAGCGCCATCCAGCCCAGCCCTTTTGCCAGCTATGCTCATGTCGGTGCAGGGGGAGCCAAAGGTGATGATGTCCACAGGCTCGACCTTCCCACCATCCATCTGGGACACATCCCCATAGTGCTTCATGCCGGGAAAGCGGCGGGTAGTCACCCGGATGGGGAACGGTTCGATTTCCGAGGCCCAGATCGGGGTGATGCCAGCCAGCAGCCCACCCAATGGAAAGCCCCCGGAGCCGTCAAACAGGCTACCGAGGGTCAGAGAGTTTTTCTGCTCCATGCGGCCCTCCTCAGAACAGCGGGATTTCTTCACCCACCAGCTCATCGTAGGTGTAGGTGGCACCGTTCCGCAGCACCGACACCCCATCAGAGGAGCCGACCTGCTCGATATACCGCTTGACGATAACATCCATAAACTTCTCGTCCAATTCCACCCCATAGCAGATGCGCCCGGTTTCCTGGCAGGCGATCAGCGTGGAGCCGGAGCCAAGGAACGGATCGAGGACGATGCAATTGGTCATGGTGGAGTTTTTGATGGGGTAGGCCATCAGAGCAATGGGTTTCATGGTGGGGTGATCCTTGCTGGCCTTGGGCCTGTCGTACTCCCAGATGGTGGTCTGCTTGCGGTCAGAGTACCACAGGTGCTTGCCGCCCTTCTTCCAGCCGAACAGACACGGCTCGTGCTGCCACTGGTAGGGAGAGCGGCCCAGAACCAGGGCGTTCTTCTTCCAGATACAGCAGCCGGAGAGGTTGAACCCGGCATCGGCGAAGGCCCGCCGGAAGGTCAGCCCTTGGGTGTCGGCGTGGAACACGTAGATGGAGGCATCCTGCTCCATGTTCTGCTCCATGTTCACGAAAGCGCAGAACAGGAAGTTATAGAAGTCGGCATCCGGCATATTGTCATTTTTGATCTTGCCAGCCGTTTCCTCCACATTCACGTTGTAGGGCGGGTCCGTCAAAACGAGGTTAGCCCGTTTGCCCTCCATGAGCAGCTTGAAGGTCTCCGGGAGGGTGGAGTCGCCGCAGATGACCCTGTGACGGCCCAGCGTCCAGATGTCCCCAGCCTGGGAGAACGCCGGATTCTTCAGCTCCTCCTCCACATCGAAGTTGTCCTCCTCGATGTCCTTGTTGTGGAGCTTGGAGAAAAGCTGGTCGATCTCCGGGGCCTCGAAGCCGGTGAGGTCGAGGTTGAACTGTGCGTCCTGCAAATCCACCAGCAGGTCGGCGAGGAGCTGCTCGTTCCACTCGCCGGAGATTTTGTTGAGGGCGATGTTCAGTGCCTTCACCTTGGCCTCGTCCTCGATGTGGAGGACAACGCACTGCGCCTCGGTATAGCCGAGGTCCTTCAATACGGTCAGCCGTTGGTGGCCCCCGATGACCGTCATGTCGTAGTTGACGATGATTGGCTCCACATAGCCGAACTCCTGGATGGAGTTTTTAATCTTCTGATACTCCTTATCGCTGGGCTTGAGCGCCTTCCGGGGGTTGTAGGCCGCGGGGCGCAGTTGACCGAGCGGGAGCGTTTGCCATTGCATTTCACTCATGCCGAATCCTCCTGACGCAGCCGGGGAGAGACATACGGCTCCCGACCTTCCTCCGCTCTCCAGAAGCGGTCGTGGATGTAGCACTCATGGCTGCAATATTTTCTGGTCTGGTTTCCGTAGGACTGAAAGGGCTGTCCGCAGTAGGCGCAGGTACCGTGGTAGGTGGCCTCGGCACTGTGTACGCTCTGCTCCGGGTGAGCTGCCCACCAGTGCCGTCTGCATTGATCTGAGCAGAACCGCCGCCGCCTGCCGGTGCGCGGCTGCTCCAGCGGCCTGCCGCACCCAGCGCAGGCGAGGCCCTTCTCGATCTGTTCCTTCATGTTCATGGTGAACACAGTAGCCAGCCCGTCCAGGCCGTGGCTCTTGCAGTAGTTGCGCACGATGTCGCGGGAAAGCCCGGTAGCAGAGGCGATGGCCTTGTAGCCCGCGCCCCGCATCCGCAGCCCGCGAATCTGACTCTCCTGATATTCCGTCATGGCTGTGGTATCCTTTCTTGGCGCAAGAAAAATGCCGCCGGGGAGAGGTAAAACTTCATCCCAAGCGGCAGTATTGGTGAACTTTTTCGCAAAACGGCGGTCAGCTCATTTTGCGAAAACCTATGGTGCGGAGGGGATTGGCCCACTCCGGCCCCGGCTCCGGGGGTGTCCCCCCTGGCGAATTTTGCGAAAAAACACAAAAGAGGGCGCCCCGGTCAGCAGGGGGAGGGCCGTAGAGATTTGGACCGCCCCTGGGGGCCACGGCTCAGTACCGAAACTCCTGGTAGCGATCTTCCGTCATAGTCTTTTGGTCGTGGCATCGCTTGCACAGCGGCTGCCAGTTGTCAGTGTCCCAGAACAGTTCGGGGTCACCGCGGTGGGGAATGATGTGGTCGACCACAGTGGCCTTGACCAGTTGGCCCTTCGTTTGACACCGAGCGCACAAGGGGTGCGCATGGAGGAAAGCTGTGCGGGCCTTCTGCCAGCGGCGACCGTATCCCTTCTCGGTGGTGGTCTTGGTGTCGTGCGCGTGGAGCGGTCGATGCTCCTCGCAGTACGCCTCACCGTAGGGGACCAGCCGACCACAGCCGGGGTGCTTGCACGGGGTGTTGGGTCGGCGCGGCATGGTCAGCCACCACCGTCCGTGTTCTGTCGGTTCATGAAACACACGCTCCTTTCCTATGTACGGACGCGGGGAAAGGATGGAAGCCGCGTCCGGCAAAGAAAAAGGACCCAAGAGGCAGTCGCCTCCGGGTCCCTACAGTCTTTGCGATTTTAATCATAGCACAGGAGAAATGAAAAGTCAGTATGCACTTAGTATGCGGTCACTCCTCTGGGGGAAAGCGGCGGAGCCAGTTCTCCTCTTGGTAGGTGTTGATGCTGTCGATCAGTCGAGCCAGATACGGCTTGGCCTCCTCCTCAGTGGGATACCACACCATTGACTGACCAAATCCATAGGAGCGCGTGTACTTTGCAGAAGGGATAGCCCATTTAGCCCGGTTGCGCTCACCCTCTGGGAGCAGGACGCAGTCTGAGGCTTTGGCCCGGATATTAAAACCGCGATCCTCCTCCGTTCCGTCTTCAAACTCGACTATCAAAGGTTGCAGGTCGCGCCAGACAATAGCGTGTTTATACCAGCCCACAACGGTGGTATCCTTCTGCTGCCGGGTAGCGCACCAAACCACAAGCACATCCTCCACAAAAGGCTCGTTTGCAAGAGCGGCACAGCCCTCGATGTTCTCGATATGGAACGTGTTTCTCCGGCCTCGGTTCGATTTCGGCTCCACAAAGCCCAGACATTCTTCTTCCGCTTCGCCCTCTATGAGCCTGGGCAGGAAATTGAACTCCTCATGCCCATATCCATGCTCCTGGACATACTTTCCCCCATTTAGGGGGACATCGGCATCGCAGTGGCCCTTGTAATACTTCATGCAGGAAATTTTACAGAATAACATCCTCATGTCGCGCACCCTCTCTTTCTGTCATTTGACCTTGATTGCCAAGGACACATCCCCGGCTTCATTGATTACAAGCTGGAGCGTTTTGATGTATTTGTCATAGAATTGCTTTCTTTCCGAGTAGGGCATCGTGATCCGGGTGACCCGGAGCGCATCGTCCAGCATGGCGTTGACATTCAACTTCACAGCTTGTTCCATGTAGATGCGCATCTCCCGGAACAGGGCGTTCATCTTCAGTTCTTCCGAATCGCCGGAATAGAAGTCATCCAGGTAGCAGTAGAAAATCCCGGAATCCGTCAATGCCGCTTTCATGTCGGGACCACACTTTTCCCGTTCGATCATAACCAGGAACCGCGCCCTCGGCAGCGAGGATATAAGGCCCCAATAGTCGGAATCGCTGGAAACGATAATGAAGGAGTCGATTTTATTCTCGTAGTGCTCCTGACAGGCCCTCGCCGTCAGCCTGATGTCCACCAGCGACTTATTCTGCTTGATCCGCTCGATAGTGATGTGTTCCACAGGAATACTGGTGAACTTCTCCAGGATGCTCCAAGCTGATGCGGTGTGGACATCATCAAAGAGGATGATGGTCTTGATTTTATCCAGGTATTCACGGTTCAGCCGCCGAAGGGTGGCACTCAGTTTGTAGGGGTCGGAATTCTCGCAATCGACCACCACGACCACCTGTTCGCTATCGGCAATGTAGTCGTAGATGTTTCCCTTGACGTAGCTACCGGCATCGGACACCTTGCTGTACTCGGTAAACTCATCATTATGCCACTGATAGAGGAGGGTCACGAACTTTTTGTCATTATACAGAATGTTCCCTTCATCTTGGGGAATCCAGTTGATATACATCTGATATGGGTAAAATGAGAGGCTCTCATAATACACCACTGCGGCATCCTTGGTATCCTTCTCGCTCAGACCGTTCGGCATGATGAAAAGATCACGCACATACTGCCAATCCAGCCAAAGCGGGAAAAGATGTTTGCAATTGTTGATGCGGTCTGAAATAATGCGGTTGATCTCCACAATATGGCCAGAGAGCATCGTGCTTGATTTTTTAATGAAGTTGATGCCGTCTGCCGTCAATTCGTTTATGGCAGAGGCCGACACATATTCCGGCAGAGAAATAATCGATTTCAAATCCATCCGCATTTTGTCATTTATTTTTTTAAAGTTTCGCTCGATGTCAGTTCGGACGATACATAAATTTCTGATAATTCTGGCGTTTTTATCCTGCGCCAGCTTTTGATAGACAGCCATTTGCGGCGACTCGTGTTCATTCTCAAATATCCGAAATGGAACACCTATTAGGTATGCGACTTTTGACACGATCTCGTATGTACTGTCTTTGTACTGAATTTTTCCAGTAGGTGGATGAGTCTGTTCAAATACTGCTGCTTCCATGATGATACCTCCTGCTTTATTTGCAAAAGCCCGTAGCAGCGAGGCTTTCGCCGGAACCAGTATACCATAGGCTTGGCCCTGTCAGCAAGTTAATAAACTTTGTCCACAGCCCCGATCTGGATTTGGAGAGCCTTGGTGACCCTCGCCATGATGCCGTGATCCTTGATGTGGCCCCGGCGCTCCACCAGCTTGCTTTTGTCGATGGCGGTCACCTGCTCCGCCAGGGCCACGCTGGGCTGTGTGAGGCCGTGCCGCTTGGAGCAGGGGATCAGCACATGGGTCGGCAGCGACCGCTTCTTCCGAAGCTGGCCAGTCAGCGGCACCACAGTCACCACGGGGGAGTGGGCGTTCGCCACATCGTTGCTCACTACCAAAACCGGGCGCACACCGCACTGCAAGGAGCTGCTGGTGTCGCATCCGCAGTTCACAAAGTAAATGTCCCCTCTTTTACACATTTCTGCTGCCTCCTATCGCAGTATGTAGTCCGCCATCTCCTTGTCATGGGCGGCGTAGAGTGCATCCAACTCGCAGATGGCCTTTTTTCGATATTTTCCGATGGTGGCCCGGCACACATGGTGCTTTGCCTCCACAACATCCCAGGTGAGCCGCTCCACGGTCAAATCCCACATCAACGGAGCCAGCTCCGGGGATATGGCCCGAATCGCCGAATGGAAAAAGTCTATCTCCTCCTCCAAGGCCAGCAGCTTGACGGTCAGGTGGTCGATCCAATCCCGGTTGATGCGGTGGACCCGGTCACGGAAGGAAATGGCGATGGAGGCCGTTTTATCCGTGATGTTGCTGGTCTGAACGCGCTCCCCCTCCGGGGAGGAGAAGGTCATGGAGTCAATGACCTCCTCCTCGGTGATCCCTTGAAAGTTGGCGAGTTGGTGCCGAAGGCAGTCCCGCTCCATGACCATACTGGGGTACTCTTTGATCATCCTTTCCACTCGTTCACTCATGTGACACCTCCAATCCGGGCCTTGACCGCAGCAATCAGAGCGGTCTGGCTCATGTCCTTTTTCTCCAGCGCATTCATGATGTCCTCGTCATGGGTCCCCGCCGCCACGATGTGCTGGATGACCACAGTGTGTTTCTGGCCCTGCCGCCAGAGTCGAGCGTTCAACTGCTGATAGAGCTCCAGCGACCAGGTGAGGCCAAACCATACGATGGTGGAACCGCCGTCCTGGAGGTTGAGGCCGTGTCCGGCAGAGGCGGGATGGATGAGGGCGACAGGGATTTTACCCTCATTCCAATCGGCGATGTCCTTCGGGGTGTCGATGGTGCGGACTTCGAACCGCTGGCGGATGCGCTCCAAGTCGTGCTTGTACCAATATGCCACCAGGAGCGGCTTGCCGTTTGCCGCCTCGATGATGTCCTCCAAGGCATCCAGCTTTCGGTCGTGGATATGGTGGACTTTGCGGTTTTCACCATAGACCGCGCCATTCGCCATCTGCACCAGCTTGCCGGAGAGGGCGGCGGCGTTCACAGCGTCCAGATCGCCGTCCTTCAGATGGAGAACCATATCCCGCTCGAAATCCTCGTAGAGCTTCCGCTCCTTGGTGCTCATCTTTACCTCGACTTGGCTGCTGACCAGGTCCGGCATATCGAGGAAGTCAGCGGCCTTCATGGAGATGCAGATGTCGGAGATCAGCTCGTAGACCTTCTCCTCCGCGCCATCCTTGGGCTTATAGCTGTAGATGACCTCGCGGTTGCGCTTATCCGGCAGGAAGAACCGCTCCCGGTATCCGCCCACGAACCGCCCAAGCCGCTGGCCCATGTCCAAAAGGTACATCTGGGGCCACAGGTCGAGGAGGCCGTTGGGTTGCGGGGTCCCGGTCAGGCCGATGACCCGGCTGATACGGGGCCGCACCCTTTTTAAAGCCCGGAACCGCTGTGCCTTGCTGCTCTTGAAGGAGGACAGCTCATCAATGACCAGTGTGTCGAAATCCCAGCGATAGTTGTCAACGAGCCAAGCGACATTCTCCCGGTTGATGATGTAAATCTTCGCCCTGCACTGGAGGGCGGCTCGGCGGTCCTTCTCGCTGCCCAGCACCAGCGACCAGGTGAGGCCGTCCAGATGCTCCCACTTTTTCAGCTCGGTGGGCCAGGTGTTCTCCGCCACTCGCTTGGGGGCCACCACCAGTACCTTGCCCACATCGAAGCTGTCCAGGAGCAGAGACCAGAGGGCGGTCAGCGTGATGACGCTCTTGCCCAGGCCCATATCGAGGATCAGGCCGCAGGCCGGATGCTCCAGCACGAAGTTCGTGGCGAAGGTCTGATAATCATAAGGCTTGTACTTCATCCATAATCTCTCCAATCTGCTCTTTGCTGTCCAGGACGTACACCCGGAAGCCCAGAGCGGTAAGCTGCTCGATGCGTCTGCGCTGGAGGGGCCGGGGCTTTTCCCCAGGAGCCTTGACCTCCACGAAGGCTAATTTACCACCAGGGAACAGCAGGAGGCGGTCGGGCACCCCATCCAAACCGGGTGACACGAATTTGGGTGCCAGCCCCCCACGCTTAACTGCCTCGGTGACGAGCCTTCGCTCTATGGCACTTTCCCTCACTGTTTCCGGCCTCCTGTTCCAAAATGCGTTTTTTGGCCTCAAAACCCCTATACGCGCATATAGGCGTGTTTTGGCCTATTCTTTTATATTTACCAATACCCAATAGGGAAAAGGTAGAAACACAGAAACAGAAAGCACCATGCCTCTTGCGAACACAGGGTTTCTCCCTGTTTCTGCGTTTGTAACTACCGTTAAGCTGATTTCGCTAAGAACGTTTTTTACTCCCGCACGAACGTTTTCTGAGGCCCATACAGAGGGAACCGGGTCTTGCTGTATTTGTTTGCGGTGGAGACGGTCCAGCCACCCAGCTTACGGAGGATGCCCTCGATCTCGTAGGAGTCCGTCCGCTTGATGTTCTCGCGCTCCTTGCCGAAACACTCACACCAAATCTCCATGCAGCACACCCGCTCCCGGCGCACAGTGCCGGTGGCAGCGGAGCCGGAGAACTCACCTCCGCCCAGGTAGCTCCTGCGCTGGTAGAGGTCCATGCTGGCCCAATTCTCCGGGAGAAGGCATTCCAGATACTGCTCCACCAACCCCTCGCGGTCATCGGTCTCCATGGCATCCTGCTGGGCCTGGTAAGCCTCCTCCGCCACATCGCCCTTGAGGTACAGCTCCTCCCCGGCCCGGTACCGCTCCAGAGCCTCGGCCCACACTTGGTCGACCTCCGTCAGCTCCCATGGATGTTTGGCCCCCAGACCAGTGACATTGACGGGCCAGAACCGCCGGTTGCCGGTCACATCCCGGAGAAAGCCCCGGTCAGCATTGCTGGAGCCTACAATGATATTGGTGCGCGGATGGCTCTCCACCACGGTGCCATATGCCTGCCGGAACTTATCATCCGACCGGCTGAGAAAGGACTTGACCGTTTCCACATCCACCTTCTTGATGCCGTTCATCTCGGCAATCTCCAGAATCCAGTAGCCCTGGAGCTTCTCGGCTGCGGTCTTGTCCCGCATATCAGCAATGGAGAGGGAGTCGGAGAACCACTCCCGGCCCAGCAGGGCGTAGAAGGTGGACTTGCCCATACCCTGGGGGCCGTTGAGGACGAGCATGGAGTCGAACTTGATACCCGGCTCATAAATCCTCGCTACCGCCGCGCACAGAGTTTTCCTGGTCACGGCCCGGACATAGGCCGTGTCCTCGGCACCCATGTACTCTACCAGCAGGGTGTCCAGCCGCTCGGTGCCGTCCCAGGTCAGGCCGTTCAGATATTCCTTTACCGGGTGGTAGAGCCGCTCGGCGGACACCACCGCCAGCAGAGCGTCCTTGAACTTGGAGGGCGACCACACGCCATAGACCCGCTCGAAGTACAGCTTGGCGTTGGCAAGGTCGGCGTCATTCCATCCGGGACGCACCTGCTTCCAGGGCAGCGGCCCAATCACATCAACCATGCCCTTGAACTCGTTGTAGACGATATTCTGGAGGTTGGGATCGTTGCGGACGATGGCGGCGATGTTGGTGAGGGTATCCTTCACCCGGCCCCGCTTGTCCAGCTCCAGCTCGGTCTGCCAATCGTCCCCGGTCTGGGCGGAGAACTCGGACTCCGCCACAGCCTGCCGCTCCTTGGCAAGCTGGAGCTTCACCTGGGTGTCCTGGACGGCGAAGTCCTGCATGGCCTGGAAGGAGGGCAGCTTGGAGGGGGGATCGTCCGGGTCGGCCTTGCCGTCCAGTGCGCCGAACTTGTGCAGCCGCACCACGTCAAAGGCGTTCAGCAATCGACCACAGGCCGGGTCGGTGGCATGGTGGCTGTAGGCAAAGCAGTCATCGTAAATGACCACGCCAGCATGGGAGTCGGCGGGGATGTAGTCGTACCGCCCCGGCATGGAGCTGTGCTTGTAGACGTCCGGGAGGAAGGTGTCGATGGCTGCGGTGATGGAGTAGGCGCGGCAGAAGGCCCCGACCATCCCTGCCTTGGTCAGCGGGTCGGCCTGCTTCTTGATTTCCCGCTGCACGATGACCTGCTGGCGGCGGGAGACAGGCCACTCCGCCGTGTTCCGCCAATCGGTGTACTTCGCCAGAATGGTGTCCGGGTCGAGGATGTCGCCATCGATCTCCTTACACACGAACTCGCCGTCCGAGGAGGTGGAGGGCCAGTACATCAGGCGGCTCGGCTCGTAGGTGGTGTCATCGAACTGCTCGATGCCGATCTCCTCCGCCACCTTCCGGGCCACCGCCATGTACTCGTCCGGCCCGACCTCGCGGGACAAGGGGATGATGAGCCGGAGCCGGGGGGCCTCTGGGGTGTGCTTGTGGGTGGAGTAGAAGTAGCAGCGGAAGGAGAAGAACATCTCCACCTGCTCGATGACCTCCGGGGAGGCGTAGTCCATGTCCAGCGACAGGGCCGAGCGGGTCAACACACAGTCCTTCTTCCTGCGGCCCCCCTTCAGAGTGCCGAGGACAAAGCCGCCGATGTCCTTGATGGCATCCTGCTGGGCCTTGGGCATCTTCTTGAACTCCGCCAATGTCTCGGCGGTCACCTTGGTCTGGAAGATGCGGTCGCGGAACTCGTCCAGCTCCATTTCCGACAGCCTCCATTTTTTGTCCATCCGGCTGTTGCCGATAGAAACCTTGATTTTCATAGCTACCTCCCCGCTGTCAGGTCACGGATGTTCCGGGTGAGCTGTGTGTGCTGCCGGGTCAGGGCCTTGAACCGCCGAAGCCGCTCCTGGTACTCCTTCGGGTCACACGGCAGCTCGTCCAGGGACCCCTCCATGCTCATGGCCTCCGCCAAGCAGGACTTGGCCTTGCGGACCAAAGCCGCCAGCAGCTCCTCCTGCTGGGCCTCGGAGCAGTAGGCCCGGACGAGCCGGAACAGCTTCTTGGCCTTGGTGTTCGTGCAGGGGAAGAAGGTCTCCACGTTGACCTCGATGTAGCCATTGGGATGGTCCACTCGGAAGGACTCAATGTTGCGGATGGCCTCGTATGCGGTGGGGTCTGCGTACCCCTCGGAGTTGTATCTGCTGATACCCATAATCAAGCCCCTTTCTCGATCAGCGGCAGGATGCCGTCCTCCTTCATCAGGCCGTAGATGAACAAACGGCCCTTCTGCGTCCAGTAGGTATGAACCTTGGTGTGCGGCTCTCCATCGGTGCCGAAATAGCTGTGGGTCTTGGTGCTGGTATAGCCCTTCTCGGCGTACCTCTGGTAGAGGAGCCAGATGTCACCCTGCTTGAACTGCACACCCTTCTCATGGAGCCAGCGGTTCATCCAGACCGCCGACTTGCCGTAGTCTTTGGCGATGGCGGAGGTTGAAATGAGGTCCTTGCAGTTCAGTACCAGGTCGTAGTAGCTGGCCTTGGGCTGCAACTCCGCAATCTGCTGGCTCTGGACAGCGATGGTGCCGGTCAGCTCGGTGTTCTGCCGGGTCAGCAGAGCCAGACGGTCATTGGCGAACTGCAAAGCCCGCGCCATGATCGCGTCCGGGCTGTTCCACGCGGCCTCCACTTGGAGGAAATACTGCCGCACCCGCTTCCCGATGTCGCTGCGCTGGATCATGCACAGCTCCTTCGCCATATTGATGGTGAGCTGGTGGTCAAGGATCGTTCGAGTCACAGTTCGCCCGCCCTCAGTGCGAACCTGCGCAAAATTGAGCGGGTTGAAATCGGTGCCTTCTACAAAACCGTACTCACACATCCGGGGAAACCAGTCTTTATAGGGTGTCCGAATTTGCAGTGCATCGTGCAGCTCCCGACCACTGACGGTGGGGCGGTCGCCGCCGCTGTAATTGATTTTCACAAGTTCATCCATATCAAAACACCTCAGTCTTTCTTATAGAACTCGCACTCATATCCGTCCGCCCGGAGCGGGAGGCCAGTGGCCCAGGCCGGAGCCTCGGACATGATGCGGCAAATCTCATCCACGGAGGACACACCCTCCGGCACCTCCACCACGGCCTCGTCATGGATGTGCATGACGATCTCGAATCCGGCGTTCCGCAGGCGGAGCATGGCGAGGGCCAACAGGTCGCGCGAGGTAGCCTGTACGATGTTCTCGGTCAGCTTGGGGCCGTAGGTCTCGATGCGCGACCACTTCTTGTTCTCACCCACACCCTCATAGGTGAGGCTCTCCCGATTGAAGCGGTTAGGCATCAGCCGGGGCTTGACATAGGAGAGCCGCCGCCCGGAGGGGAGGGTAATAAACATCATCCCAGAACGGCAGGAGAAGCACAGTGCGCCCAAGCGCACCTCGGTCTTGGCCCGGAAAGCCTTCATCGCCGAGGCATCCACGTCCCACCAGAATTTCACTATGTGGGGGTTGGCTCCCCGCCACTGATCCACCAGTGGCTGAAGCTCCTCCTCGGCCAGCCCCATGTCCAGAGCGCCCATGGAGGTGAGCGCACCTACGCTGCCGCCGTAGCCGAGGGCCAGTTCCGCGATTTTGCCCTTCTGCCGGAGATGGGCGTTCTGCCCATGTTTTTCCACAGGGACGTGGAACATCTTGCTGGCCGAGGCGCAGTAAATATCGCCACCCTGCTGGAAGGTGTCCAGCCGCCACTGCTCCCCAGAGAACCAGGCCAGCACCCTTGCCTCGATTGCGGCGAAGTCCGCCACGATGAAGCGGCACCCAGGCTTGGGGACGAAGGCGGTGCGGATCAGCTCCGAGAGGACTCCGGGGGTGGAGTCGTAGAGCATCTCCACCTGGTCGAACTCGCCCCGCTTGACCAGGCTCCGGGCCAGGGCCAGGTCAGGAATGTGGTTCTGTGGGAGGTTTTGCACCTGCACCAGCCGCCCGGCCCAGCGGCCTGTGCGGTTGGCACCATAAAACTGGAGCAGCCCGTGAACTCTGCCATCAGAGCAGACTGACCGCTGGATGGCCTCGTACTTCTTCACAGAGGTCTTTCCCAGCAGGAGCCGCAGTTCCAGCATCTGCCGCACCTCGCCAGTGGCCTGGGGGAGAAGGCCCTTGATGGCCTTTTTGTCGAGGCTGTCCACCTCAATCCCCCGCTCCGCCAGCCAGCCCTTCACCTGGGCCAGTGAGTTGGGGTTGGAAAGCCCGGTGAGCTGCTGGGCCTGGGTGGTAGCCCTCGCCTTGAACTCGGCGTCACAGCGTACAGCCTGGGCAGCAAGCCGCTGGTCGACCATGATGCCCCTGTCGTTGATCTCCTGGTCTAAACGGTACAGTTCCATCTCGCTGTCAGGGATGGGATAGTTGTGCATCTTCTGGCGAATCTCCCGCTCGGCATCCACATCCCGGATGCAGTAGGCTTTGAACCGCTCCCACAGCTCCGGGGCATCCTCCGGGCGGTTCCGGGTGCGGCCCCCATTGGCCTTGGTGGGCTTGCAGGGCATAGAGAAGTAGCGCAGAAGGGATACACCCTCCTTCAGCTTTTTCCGCTTGATGCTCAACACCTCGCCCACCCCGTCCAGGGTGAGGGGGAGGGCCAGCATCGCCGATTGGACGGCGGTACACTGCCAAGAGGCCGGAGAGAGCTGCCGCCCTAAGTAGCGGGAAATACACGTCCGCTCGAACGCGGCGTTGAAGGCTGTCTTGGTGACACTCTCATCCTCCAGAGCCGCCAGCACCCGGTCGGGGAGCTGCTCCCCGCGGGCAAGATCGACCACCTGGGTCGGCTCATCGTCAAAGGCATAGGCAAAGAGGAGGATTTCAAATCTGGGGGAATCCGAATAGGCGTACACTCCGCACTTCGGAAGGTCCACATCAGAAAAGGTTTCGATGTCGATTGCTAACAGGCTCATACTTGCCTCCTGATATGGCAAGGAGGGGTGGAGGCCCTCCACCCCTCTCGCCGAGTGTCGTGTGTTTGTCAGGAGAGGAAATCCTCGTCCTCGTCCGCCATGGCCTCGAAGTCATCGCTGGCCTTGGAGCGACCGCCGAGGGCCTCGCCGTCCTTCACGAACTGGACATTGCCCAGGCCAGCGGCGATGCCGCGGTTCCCGTTGGAGTTGTAGCCGTAGAAGGTGACGCTCACGTTGCAGTAGCAGCCGGAGTACACCTCGCTCTGGTCGATGATGGGCTGGACCTTGCGGTCCACCACCTGGGGGGCCTGACGGCTGTTGGCGTTGAGGAAGTAGCACCCGGCATACGCCTCGTCATCGGGCCGGTCGGTGTCGCCGTCCCGGAGCGGGGTCTTGAGGTTGGGGGGAATCTTGCCGCCCCACTTGCCCACGGAGTCCTTCTTGGCCTGCTCGATGGCCTTCTGGATGGCGGTGATGGTCTTGGCGTCCTTCTTGGACACAATCAGCGAGGCCCCATACTTGGGGTCGGAGCCGTTCACGCTGGTCGGCTCGAACAGGTGGGCGTAGCTGATGCGGCAGGGAATGATGACCTTGGTCGGATTGATAGCAGCCATGATTAAACCTCCTGAAATTCCGCAGTTGCGGTCGTATTGTTGATGGCGTTGCGCTTGTCGGAATCGGGGACGAGGGTCAACTTGCCCTGGGGCTTGTAGACCAGGGAGCCAAGGACCCGCTGGAACTCCTCCTTGCCCATGAGCCGCTCCATGTCGCCAATGCCGATGAGCGTTTTCTTGAAAATGTCGGTGTAGCCGCTGGCCTGGGCCGCAGCGATGACCTCCGCCTCGGAACTGTACTTCCGAACGGAGCGGCCCTCGACGATCTTGAAGCCGGGCCACTGCTTTCCGTGGATGATGGCCTCGTCCTGGGCGAAGGCATACACGTCTGCCGCCCACTTCGCCAGCTCGTCCGAGCGGCGGAGGACTTCGGCGACCTCCTCATCGTCCAGCAGGGCAGGCTGGCGGAACTCCATCTGGGCCAGCTTGAGGAACTCCTCGGCCCTGGCGCGGCACTGGTTTCGGGCCTTGCAGAACCGGCACCAGCTCCCGGCTGCGAACTCCCCGGCTCCCATGAGGGCCATCGCCCCGGTGGGGCGGAGGACATCCTCGCCCCACTGCTTCAGCTCTGCCGGGTCAATCTCCCAGGTGGAGCAATGGTCGAGCCTGGGCTGGAAGATGGTCAGCCGCACCACCTTGGGGTCGTAGAGCAGCTCGGCCTTGCTGAGAACGCCCAGGCCGTAGATCATAAGCTGGGGGTTGCGCTCGGCATCCACCTGCACACCCCTGCCCAGCTTAAGGTCGATGATGTGGATGTAGGAGTCAGTCACGATGACCATGTCGGCGGTGCCGAAACAGCCCTCCACATACTCGGAGGCATCGACCCTCTGCTCCACGGTGAATACGGGGTCTTTGCAGACCCGCCGCGCCTCCTCAATCTCGCCCTGGACGAAGGAAACGTACTCGTCCACGGCCTCCAGCAGCTCGTCCGAGTAGTAGTCGGACACGGGGCGGCGGGTGCGCTGCTTGAGGTACTTCTTGATGAGATGTTCGGCCATCGCGTGGCCAGCGGTGCCCTCGGCGGCATAGGCGCTCTCCTCATCCTGGAACTGCTCCTCCAGCATCAGGGAGGGAGGGCAGTGCAGGCGGCGGTTTGCTGCCGAGGGGGAAAATCTCGCATGAGTGGAAGGCATCAGAGCGCCTCCACTTCTCGGAGGAGGTCGGCGTAGTCCTCCGGCTTGACGCCAGACAGCTTGCCAGCGTCATACTTCATCAATAGGGCCTTGACCTGGGCGGTCTTGCCCTCATCGCTCTTGGCGGACATGACGGCGCGGACCTGCTCGATGGTGATCTTCTTGGTCGGCTCCGGGGCCGCTTCGGGGGTGGCCTCCGCTCCCTGTTCAGCCAGGGAGCGGTAGCCAGCCGCCAGCAGCTCGAAGCCTTCAGCCAATTGGCTGTAGACTTTCTTATCCATGTGTGATATCCTTTCTTTAGACGAGGGTCGCGCCCTTCAGCTCGGCGAGGAACTCGGCATCCACCCGGTCATCGATGGACAGCGTGTCCGGGGTGATGCGGTCCAGCCTCTCATCGTAGCAGCGGATGGGGATGCGCATCTTCTTGGCGATCTCCAGCTCGTACTTCATGCCCTTGGTGACCTTGGTGCCGATGAGCCACATCATGTCGCTGGACTTCAGCAGCTCGGCCCCCAGCTTGATGCCGAGGATGCGCTCGTCCGGCAGGTCATCGTTGAGGAACTGCGGATAGACCAGGTGGGGAATGACGGGGACGTAGCCGGTCTTAGCTGCGATGCGCCCAGCATCCCTGGCGACCTTGACGTTGTGCTCGATGTCCCCGCGGTACGGGGAACAGATGAAAACTTGCTGCATTTTACATATCCTTTCATACATTCGGGTGCATCCCGTTAGGTTGATGGTTGATGCCGCCGCCACCCGGTCGGGCGGGCGGTGGCTGTATGAGTGGCCACCTCATGGCTTAATGATAGCCCACCAGAGGGGGCTGCGTCCCGACTCGCAAAGTCGGATTTAACGCAAAAAAGGCCGTTTCCCAAGGCTCCGAACAGGGTCGGAACCTTGGAAAACGGCCTGGTACAAGGGACGAGCCATCCGACTTTGAAAGTCGGATGGCTCGAAAAAAATCATGTAATTTTGGACAACGGCTTGAATCCGAGGCTGGTGAGCATCTCATTGCACTCGTAGATGCTGTTCTGGGTCATGGAGCAGATGATGGTCTGAAACGCAATGTCCTCGATCTCCCCAGAGGAGAAGTCGTACTTAGCCTTCCGCGCCATATCATAGCAAAGCGGCGGCGGAAGTTGAAGGCCCACACACATGGCAAGAACGGTGCGGATATCAGGGTTGTTTTTAGCAGTGCCATTTTTGTATCGGCGAATCACATCCTCGTTGATGAGGCTGCGTTCTGCCAGCTTGCTGCTTGATAGATTCCGCTTCTTCATGTGATAGGCCAGAGTCGGCGAGAATCGGCTGGGCAACTCGCCCATGATGCTGGAGGTCTGCTCCACATATGTTTTGAACTCCTGGGTGTGGGAGGCGGCATCATCGACAGCCCGATTAAACGCATTATGCTCATATGCGGCCTCGGCTACATCCTCCTCAAGAGCCTGCCGGAACAGGCCGCACTCGGTGTAGTAGGATGCGCCGTAGTCCTTTCGCTTTCGATGGGTGATTTTGAAAGTCAGACAGCATTCGTCCATATGGCTCCGGGCATACTCGGTCATAAACGCGATGCCATAGGAGTTGTCTATGTACTTCGAGTGGTTGAGGACGAGGTGGGAGTCCACATAGACATACCGGCCCGACTCCATCATTTTGCGGAATTCCTGGTTGACTGCAAAGGATATGGCGATGTCCGCTGGCTCCACATCATAGGTCAGGTCTTTGCCAGGGCCTCTGGTGACGTAGCTCTGGATGTAGCCCCTACCCTTGTAGTTGAGGACACCGATGGCCTCTGTGTAGCCCAGGTCGATCATGCGGATTTTCGCCATCTGCTTGGACACGTCAAAGAAATCCGCAAGGGCGATGATGAGCCGCTCCATTATGTCTGCGCTGCTGGCACCCTTGTTTTGGGAAATTAGCGAGGGGAGCAGTTCCTCCATCTTCGCCCTGGTCTGTGCGGCTGGCATGAGGATGCGGGGGGTGATCGAGTTGGCCTGCCACTCCATCCACTCCAAAGGAGTACGCTTTTTCTCATCTCTGCTGCCTTCCTGTACCTGACACTGGATAGACTTGGCCTCCGGGTTATACAGCTTTTCCAGCTCAAAAAAGCGGCGGTGCAGGGACCAGTGGACACACTCGTGGACAACGGTACTGCGGTAGGTGCCGTAGGTGTACATGAAAAACACATTAGGGTCAACGAGGATCGTGCCCTCCTCCACGGGAACCTCCTTGTACTTCCCTACATGGGGGTCATAGCAGGGCACGATGCTGTCCGCAAAGAACACCTGCCCAAACAGGGAGTTGTTCTTGGTCAGATGCTCCTGCCGGACAGTGAGGCCCATGCGCTCTGTCAGAATTTCCACATCAATGGAAGTGGGCGCGGCGAGGGCCTCTGGATAATACTGCTGAAGGAAGTTTGTGGCAACTGCGTCCAGTTGGTCTTTGTAGATGATGGGCACCAGATAATCTGAGAGCTGCCCTGGCTTTTTATTACTGCTCCGCCGGTAGATGGTGAAACCGTGGATTCGGAGGTTTTTGATCCCATTGTCGATGTCACAGGAGCAGGCCACCCGGAACCACTGACCGGCAAGGTCGGACTCCACATTATGGCGGTCGCCCCCGGTGATCTCAATGTCCGCCTCCACCACTGCATCGAACTGTAGCTCGTTGCTGACCGTCCCGGTGATGTCCAGAAACTTGATGCGCATATCATCCAGCCGCGCCTCGGTCGGGTCTGGAACCATGCTGGAGTAGCACTCCAGACCCTCCGGCCCGTCCTCCACATGAGCGGAGAGGGCCTGATAGATCAGGTCATAAAATCTGTCGTTCACCACGTCACGAAACGAAGTGAGATTAGCCATCGACACACCCCCTATTTTCGGAATACGGTATCGGCGCGGCCCATCCACTTGGATGCGTCTCCGCAGCCTGCTCTGACTCCAATTATAGTACGGGACAGCCGTTTTGTAAATTGCTATGGTGATACCCCCTTATCAATCTTCATCATCAGTGTCCACATCGCCTGTTACAAACGGATTCGGGTCGAATCCATGCTCCCGGCAAAACCGTTCATAGAACTCCTTCATTTGGGCCTTCTCTTCTGGGGTGATTTGAGCCCGCTCTTTCTCCCACTGTTCACGGCTTGCCCTATTCTCTTCGACCGTCTGGATAGCCTCTCGGAGAATATCTGCGGGGGACCTCAGAGCAGGCAAACTTATGTCCTCCTCGGGAAGTTCATGACCGAATAGCCGCATCTCGTGCTGGCGGCGGATGGCATCCATCTTTTCCACAATGCGGGCAAACCGTTTTTCCACATTTTTTACGAAGTCGTTGCCATTCAACAGGCGTTCCCGCTCGGCATTCAGCTTCTGGTATTGAGCATCCTTCTCCAGTGCATCACCCAGGATCAGTGTTTCATTGATGTGTTCCATTGCCTCCCGCTCGTCCATGGCTGCGGCTTCGTCCCATGCCAAGTCGGACAGTTCATCCTGTCGGATGTCAACATAGTTCTCATAGACCTCATCGATGTAGCTTGTCAGCTCCTTGACCCGCGCATTGATAAAGCCGTGGAAGTAGGCTAACTCGTCCTTCCTCATTCCCAAGCAGGCCGCATCATACTTGTCGAGGAGCTTGGACAAGCCATCAAGAGCGTTCTCCACTTCACTGCGGCTGCTCCGAACAGTGTAGTGCATCCGCGCTGACATTTTCCGCCGTTGCTTCTCCACGGTGTAGCTGCTGAACCCTAACCCGGTCAAGATGGAGCTAAACCAATCGATGAGCTTCCTGGTCGTTTCCAGCGAGACATCATAGAAGTTGGCTTTCCGCAGGGCCTTGAAGTCGCTGGACGTGTAGTTGTCCAGCGCCCAAACTAAGAACGGGCCGCATTCCTCCGGGAGCCGCCAGGGGAGTTTGCTCGGCAGATTCGTGTCCGCATCCTCGCTCCCACCTTTGAGGAGGCTGGAGTCAATACCGACCGCGTCCACGATGTCGGCGAACTTGTCACGGTCCTTGGCAACATCGCCTACAATTTTTTGTTGCGCGTACAGTTCTTCAAAGGTAAATTTTTTCATCGGAAAATCACCTGTCCTTTCTTGATGAGCCAATCATAGCACAGTCGATGTGTGCCTGGAATACCAAATCCAGAATCGGTTTTTGGGATACTGGATGTTCACCTATACATCATCCCTGGCATACGAACCCGCTCCCGTCCATCCCCAGGCATCTTCAAATCCCCCATAAGAGCGGCGGGGTAGATGGCCTTCTTGCCGAACCGCCTCCGCAACTCCTCCACGACCCCCTCCAGCTTGTCCAGCCGATCCAGCTTTGCCACATCGGTGAAGAAGTCGATCTGCTGCGGCTCCTGCTCCGGGATAAGGCCGATGGCCCGGACGGTCACGGCCCGGATCGGTGTGTGCCACTCATACTTCTGACGGAGCAACTCCCGCGCCTTCTCTGCAATCACTCTGGGGCTGCGGCTGGAAATGGACAGCTTCGCCTGGAACTGACGGTATCCCAGCTCGTTGTTCCGAACTGAAAGCTGAACACCTGTCGCTGCCAGCTTGTGGAGCCGGAGCCGGTGCCCAATGTCCTGTGAAAGCTCCAGCATCACCTTCCACACCTCCTCCTCGTTGACGAGGTCTGTTGTGCAGGTGATGCCGTGTCCAATGGATTTAACTGGCGAAACGAACTCCTTGTGCATAACCCTTGATGTGTCCAGACCGTTGGCATAGGTGCTGAGAGCGAGGCCGTTGACCCCCAGGAGCCGCTTGAGGAAATCCGGCTCAGTCTTGGCGATGTCGCCAATGGTGCGGATACAGTACCGCCCCAGCTTCTCTTCGGTGGCCCTCCCCACATAGAGAAGGTCGGAGGCCGGGAGGGGCCAGACTTTCTCCTTGAAGTCCTCCTTGGTGATCTGGGTGATGGCGTTGGGCTTTTTCATGTCGCTCCCCAACTTGGCGAATATCTTATTGTAGGACACACCAATACTGACGGTCAGACCAAGCTCGGCCTGCATGGTGCGCCGGATGGTTTCGGCAATCTCCATGCCGCTCCCAGCGATGGCCCTCGAACCAGTTACATCCAACCAGCACTCGTCCATCCCATACGGCTCCACCAGATCGGTGAACCGCTGATAGATGTTCCGGGCCAGAGCCGAGTATTTGAGGTACTGGTCATACTGCGGAGGAACCACAACCAGATTGGGGCAGCACTGCCGAGCCTCCCAATTCACCATCCCGGTTTTGACCCCGGCCTTCTTCGCCAGGTCGGACTTCGCCAGCACGATGCCATGCCTGTCCTCTGTTCTGCCGCACACGGCCACGGCCTTTCCCCGCAAGCTGGGGTCGAGCATCATCTCCACCGAAGCGTAGAACGAATTAAGGTCGCTGTGCAGTATAGTCCTCGATTCCATGATTTTTCTCCCCCTTTCGCACTTTTTTTCAAAAAACCTATTGACAACGTGCAACGCAATGTGTATAATTCACTTAAACTTCACCGTAACTTCATCGTCTATGGTAGCAGATGGATGAAGTTCTGTCAAGAGAAAAAGTGAAGTTGATGAAGTTACAGGTGAAATTTCTTGAAAGGAAGAGTCACGATGAATTTTTCCGACAAGGTTAAGCGGAGCAGAGAATTGCGCGGATTTACCCAGCAGACGCTGGCTGACGAGATCAATGTATCCAAGCGCACCATAGCGGCCTACGAGACCACAGGAGCGAAGCCGCGCCCTGCTACCATGCGGAAGTTGGCGGCGGCTCTGAAGGTATCGGTAGACTACCTCACTATCGATGAGGTGACCGACCCTGAGTACGGCTTGGAGAAACAGGGGTATGTTGACCAGGCGCGGGAGCTGTATGGTGCCCATGCCGCGAGGGAGATGAATGCGCTGCTGGAGCAGAACGCTGCGCTCTTTGCCGGTGGAGAACTATCCCAGGAGGCAAAGGATGACTTTTTTGCCGCAGTGATGAAATCCTATCTGGCCTGTAAAGAAGCCGCAAAAAAGACCTACGGACGTAAAAAGAGCTGACCCAAACAGGCCAGCTCTGAAGAATTTGCTTGGAAAGTCCGTTTTATAGGACACCTTATGTGCTAAGATTGACTTTGAGAAAGGGTGTGGGCGGAGCCAAGCGCAAATCGTACAATCAAATAGTACACGTCATGGGGGAGAAGGCCAGGTATGACAATGGACTATATCTTCCGCGAGGTTGAACGCCTCCAGCGGAAGTATCACGAGACCGACCCTTTCAAGATGTGTGACGATATGGGTATTATGGTGGCTTTTGAGCCGATGGGTGTTTATGAAGGAGCCTGCAAGGGCTTCTTCCTCGCTCAAAGCCGGAAGCGCATCATCACCATTAACGCCGATCTGCCGGAGCATCTGCACAGGCTTATCGCCGCACACGAATTGGGCCATGCGGTTCTTCACCGCAACGCAATGGGCGTGAACGCATTCCACGACTTCGAGTTGTTCGATGGTACTTCCACTATGGAGTACGAGGCGAATGTGTTTGCTGCCGAGTTTCTGCTCCCGGACGATGAGGTCTTGGAGCAGCTCAATGATGATGTGTCTTTCTTTGGTGCGGCCTCCCGGCTCCGGGTGCCGCCAGAGCTGCTGGACTTCAAGTTCCGGGTGCTCAAACGGAAGGGCTATAAAGTAATCGATCCGCCTCTGATGTGCCAGAGCAATTTTCTCAAGGGCATTGATGTGGGGGAGCAGTACGATGGAGGGTGTTGACATCAATGGAGCAAGATCAATGGCGGGACAGACTTACATACCGAAGTGATCTGGTCGCCCGTGTTACCCATTTGACAGGTAGCCACACAGCGAACGATGACGTGGCCTTCCAAGCCTTATGGAAAATCCTCACCGAGAAAAAGCTGATCGGTTCGGGGAACGATGGTTATATCATCGGGAATAAGAGGGCCGTGTGCTTTCAAGAGGTGCCTTTGATGGCGATGGCGGAAAACCTGTGGTTTGGGGAGCGGCTTGGTACACCGCCCAAATACCGAGCGTTCGGACTCAGGGTGAATCGGGGGGAACTGTATAAGAAGGGTGGTCGCCCTGTGCTTTATGGTGAACGGGACAAGCTCAAGGCCCAGATACCGCAGTATGAGCATTGGCGAATAGTCAGTATGGATTTGGACAAACCAGAGGAAATTGTAGACTGGACACACGAGCGCGAGTGGCGGTATCCGGGCGACTTTTCCTTTGAATGGTCGGAAATTGAAATCCTGCTGAAAGACCACAACTATTATACGAAGTTTGTGGAGAAGTGCTTTGCAGAGGGCAAGACCGACCTCTTGAAAAGCGTCAATGGGATAATCACACTTGATTCTGTCATTTCGTAGTGTTCTGGGGTTGAACACCATGGGCCAATATGCCAGGAGGCAAACAAATGGTTGACATTAAGGTCTATGTGGGGGCCAAGGCAAAATTCAATGCCGATGGCGTGATGATCCCCACCAGCGTTATTTGGGAAGACGGTCACGAATACATCATCGACAAGGTGACGGACGTTCGGCAGGCCGCGGCTATGAGGGCCGGGGGCCAGGGCGACAGGTACACCATCTGGGTCAACGGTCGCCAGAGCTACCTGTTTTTCGAGCGCAGTACGGCCTTGACCGGGAACAACATCGGTCGGTGGTTCGTAGAGCGAAGGGAGCGCATCAACCAAGGCCACGTCAGAGGACGGCTGGCCTAAAACATAGGAGGCACGAATATGGCAATCGATAAAGCAACTGTAGGTGGTAAGGATACTGCGGGCTTCAGCGAGGAGTATGAGAGGGGGTATGCCGCTGGTCGGATTTCCGCGCAGCCCCAATGGATCAGTGTGGAGGAGCGGCTCCCAGAAGCGGAGGGCGATTACTTTACTCTCTCTGAGTTGCAGTGCGATACCCCTGCGGCCCCGAAGGGAGCCATCGCTATAGACGAGGACGAATGCTGGAAAGATGGTCATTGGGAGCAGGATGATGAATTCTGGAAGGTCCTCTATTGGGCAAAACCGATGAGGTTTGATGTTCCAGAACACTTGGCAGAGCGTCCTCGGCTTGGATATTTATAATGATGTGACCATACAACGGAGGTAACTCGTGAGAATCAAATGTCCCAGGTGCGGCAGCACCAACACATCCCCACTTCGGGGCGGGGAGCGGTTTCGCTGTAATGACTGCGGAAGGTCGATCGCTTCACTGCCACGGTTCAACACGAAGTCGGGGGTGGCGGACTACCGGGAGGCCGTGAACGAGGTGCATTTTACGGTCGGCGGTTATGATACGGGGTACCCAGAGGTGTGGATGAGAAAGACTGCACAGGGTATTGAGCTTTCCGTTCGCCCCGGTCATGCCCAGGCAGATTGCTTTCTGCAAAGGGAAATGAGTGCGGACGAGTGGGTGGCGGTCGTGGACACCCTTTTCTGCAAGCTGTATCTCCATGAATGGAAAAAGCGGTTCATCGACCCGGACATTATGGATGGGGAACAGTGGGACCTTGTCCTGGAGCTGGAAGGGGGCCGGAGACGCACCTACAGTGGGAGTAATGCCTACCCTCCATATTGGGAGCAGTTGAGGGCTGTGTTCCAGCCGTTCTTCGATGAGGCTGGAATTACGTTCTAACAAAGCATAGGGCCGGATCATCGGATGGAGGATTGAATGGGCTTATGAAAATTGAGATGGGTGAGTCTTTGATTTATTCCTGGCTACGCCATGTGAAACATTGCCAAGTGGTGCAGACAAACTGGAAATGCTCCCCTCAGTGGCCTCTTGAGTATGAAGAAGAACTTCAAGAAATCTTATCAACGATTATCGGAGGGTTTCAGCAATACACCCCATTCAAGAAGAACACCAAGCTGGCCCAGGTGATTCGGCAAGGTGAATGCGATCTGTTGGGTCTGCGAATGGAAGAAGGAAAAGTGAAGGTCATTGCGGTTGATGTTGCCTTCCATGAGAAGGGCTTGAATTATGGGAGCCGTACCGAGACCGTAGGGAAAATTATTGAAAAGAGTATCCGCACCGCCCTTTGCATCTATGGCTATTTGAATGTAAGCGAAGCGCAGGTGCTCTTTGCGTCTCCCAAGGTCGGAGCGACCCTTGCGGGAGAGTTAGAATATGCACTTTCACTTGCAAATGCGGCGCTACAGTTTTTCGGTTTACACTTTGATTTTCAACTCATGGCGAATGATGACTTCAACAATGAGATTTTGCAGCCAGTCCTCGATTTGAGCGATGATGTTGCTGATACCTCGGAACTGTTTCTCCGAAGTTATCAGTTGACAAAGCTGTTCAAAAGCACTGACGGTGGCCAGAGAGAAAAAATACCTGTCGCCTCCACAATCGAAGCGACAGGTAAGAAAACTCAGGTGAAGATTGGTACTATGGCAAAGACTACCCTGCGCCACCTGTTGGAAAGCGGAGCCGCAACGCCAGAGGAGGTGGTTGCGCTCCAAACACTGGAAGGAAGTCGAGCCGCCTTTAACCTCGGATTCCCGTTACTTGTTCCTATAGATTCGGGCTATGCAAGAACGCGGTATTATGCGGAGCATTTAGTCATACGAGGACAGGAGTATGTGATGACCTCTCAATGGTATGAGTCGATGCGGAGCAAGCTCCAAGCCTGGATCGACTCGCATTCACCAGAGGGTCAGGGAGAATGACAATTATAGGCGGATAGCTTGAAGAACGAAAGAAGTATGCACGTCAATCACTCCGAATTATTGTGGCCGTCCTGAACCCTTTCCAGGAAAGGGCTTGTCCGCATCGATCACAGTAGGCTTGGTATTCGCGCTCCATTGTAATCCCGCAGCGAGGGCAGATGGGAAAGGTAGTATCACCAGTCCAGAAGTGGTGGAGCCGAACCGCATTGACCCGCATTGGAATTCGATATTCAATTTGCTCTTGGTGCCATTTCTGCATGACCGTGTTTACCAGCAACTCGTCCGGGGACGCATGGAAGCCGTAGCAGAAGTGTTCGAGCATAATTACCGAAGGGCAAGTTTTCTTTTGAATGATTCGCCCAAAATGGCTTGGAGAGCAAGAGCAGAGATGCGCCGCACGCTCAAAACTAAGGTTTTCAATTTCGCAGATGCGTTGGAGAGAACAGGAAAGGCTTTCTAAAAACATCTTGTAGACCCGCTTTCTTTCTATAAAATGTCTTTAGCTGCGTGAATAGTTAATTTTGAATGTGGGAGGGATGACCGTGAGCGGTGGAATCTTTGGTAGCCTGTTTGATTTCAATGGTGACGGCGAATTAGATGCCTTCGAGCAGGGTATGGAGTTTATGGCGCTCCAAGAAATGATAGGTGGTATCTCGGATGATGAAATGGATGAACTGGCGGCTGTGGGACTTTCCTACAACGATCTTCTGCTTATGGATGAGGATGAGCGCCGTGAGGTTTTGGAGGACGTTGGCCTTGACCCCGATGACTATATCTTTTGAGGGAGTGAGTCTGTATGAATAGGAGCATTGGTAAGGGCATCACAAAGCGGCTGTTCCTATTACTGACGGTCATTCTGACCTTTACGCTGTTTGCCACGGGGTGCGGTGATTCAAATAGCCCGCCCCCAGATGACTTGTCATCTATATCGAGCAACGTCAACACACCATCCCCTGCGGTTCCCTCTGCTTCTGACAGTGACGGTGAAACTGAGCCAGCCTCCAGCACAAATACAGAGGCTGACCCAGGTGAAACTCCTGCTCAATCAGAAGCACCATCATCGGTGCCAACAGAAGTCGCCGAAGGATCGTCTTTTGAAATTCATTACATAGATGTGGGCCAGGCGGATGCAGCTTTGGTTCTCTGTGACGGGCAGGCCATGTTGATCGATGGCGGGAACGCAGAGGACTCTAACCTGATCTATGCGTATTTGAAAAAGCTGTCTCTTGATCATTTGCAGTACATAGTATGCACACACGCGCATGAGGACCACGTTGGTGGCTTGGCGGGTGCGCTTAACTACGCCACAGTGGATGTGGCGTTTTCGCCTGTTACGAGCTATGATTCTCGGGCGTTTGGAAACTTTGTAACCTACTTGGATAAGCAGGGTGTGTCCATAACCATACCCAAGGCGGGTGATTCCTTTTCCCTGGGCAGTGCCACGGTAAGTATCCTTGGCCCCATCAACAGCTCGGATGATCCGAATAACACCTCTATTGTTTTGCGAATTGTATACGGCGACACCTCCTTCCTCTTTACCGGGGACGCAGAGCGCGAAGAAGAACAAGACATCCTAAATGCCGGATACACCCTTGACAGCACCGTTTTGAAAGTGGGCCACCACGGGAGCGAAACCTCCACCTCCTATGTGTTCTTGCGTGAGATCATGCCAGAATATGCAGTTATCTCCGTGGGAACCGGGAATAGCTACGGCCACCCAACGGATGCCGTTCTGAGCCGCCTCCGCGATGCTGATGTCAAGGTATACCGAACAGATTTGCAAGGAGATGTGATCTGCACCAGCGATGGCAAGACGGTCTCGTTTTCAGTGGCTCGGAATGCCGATGCAGACACTCTGGCCTCGGTTGGGCCGAACAGCACCCAGAGCGGTGGTAATACCGGGACCACGCAGCCGGAGCAGACGGTTACTCCCAGCCAGGAGGAGCCCACGAATGCCCCCGTTGGCACTGATTACATCCTCAATACCAACACTCACAAATTCCATTATCCCGGCTGTTCAAGCGTAAAACAAATGGCAGAAAAAAACAAGCAGAGTTTCACTGGCACCCGCGATGAAGTCATCGCAATGGGCTATGACCCATGTGGACGGTGCCATCCATAGAGAGGCAATAATTTAGACGGAGGTCGAGTCAATGAGTACAAAAATAAAGGGTGCAGAATATCCCCTCGCAAAAATCTTCAGTTCCGATTTTGACTATGAAATCCCCTCATTCCAACGGCCCTACGCTTGGACTGAGGAGGAGGCCGGGGCACTGTTTGATGATCTGTACGACTTCTTCAAAACCGAGGATGCCGAAGAACAGTATTTCCTCGGCAGCGTTGTGTTGGTTAAAGAGGAGGACAAGCCCCATTCCGAAGTGATAGATGGACAGCAACGCCTCACGACCCTCACCATACTGCTGTCCGCTATAACATCAAAGCTGACTGGCGATGCCAGAGATGATTTTAAGAGCTACATCATCGAGCCTGGGCGCGCTGCCTCTCAGGGATTGTCTTCCAAACCGAGACTGTGCATCCGCAAGCGGGATAATGACTTCTTTAAAAAGTACATTCAAAAGATGGATTTCGATGGCCTCCTTGCCCTTGATGCAGATGCGCAAGATACCGAGGCAAAGAAAAACATCGTTCTTAATGCGCGGTTGTTGTTGAGCCGAATTGAAGCGGAATTACACTCTTCCGATGAAATCATTCAGTTTGGAGCATTTTTGATTCAGAGATGTTTCCTTGTAGCAGTGACAACACCAACACGCCAAGCTGCATTCCGTATCTTCTCGGTCATGAACAGCCGTGGAATGAGCCTTTTGGCTACCGACATTATCAAGGCTGATGTGATTGGAGCGATTCCAGAAAGCCTCCATGCGGAATATAATGACAAATGGGAGGAGATGGAGGTCGAGGTCGGGCGAACTGGCTTTAATGACCTGTTTGGTCATATCCGTACCATTAAGACAAAGATCAAGGCGAAGAAATCCCTCCAGGATGAGTTTTATTCTCTGGTGCTTCCGAACATCAACAAGTCAACGGCAATCGACTTCATAGAAAACACACTCAGCCCCTTCACGGAGGCATACCGAGTCATCAGAGGCAGCGAGTACGTTTCTACCAGCGGGGCCGACCGGGTCAACGATATTCTGCATTGGCTGAACAGGATTGATAACTCCGATTGGGTGCCGGTCGCCATGCTATTCTACTCCCTCCATAAAGATGACCCCACGCTGATGGACCGATTCTTGCGGCGGCTGGAGCGACTGGCGGCATTTATGCGGGCGACCTCATGGGACGTGACCCATCGTATCGAGCGGTATTGCAACGTGCTTTCGGAGATTGAAGGCGGCGGAGAAGATTTCGGACAGGCCATTGAGCTGACGCAAGAGGAGAAGGGTGAATTCTTGGCGACCCTTAATTCCGATATGTATAAGATGGTTTCGAACAAGCGCAATTACTTGATCTTGCGGCTCGACTCCTTCGTGTCCGATGGGGCCGCTGCGTACAATTCCAAGGTGTTGACCATAGAACACGTTCTGCCCCAGACCGTGGCGGCTGGGAGCGGCTGGGAGGCCATGTGGCCTGACGTTGACGAGCGCACCTTTTGGCTACACAAGATTGGTAACTTACTGCCTCTGAGCAAGCGGCACAATTCCCAAGCCCAGAATTATGAGTTTGATGTGAAGAAGGAGAAATATTTCAAGGGCAAGGCCGGGACGACCTCGTATGCGCTGGCCTCGCAGGTTTTGAGCTACAGCCAGTGGACCCCCGCCATCGTGAAGACCCGGCAAGATGAGCTGATTGACATTTACAAGAAGAATTGGGACCTCTAAGTGAGGACTGAGGTGATACAAGGAAAGGGCTGGGCCAGGATGCCGTACAAGACTTCGCATTTAGCGCGCCACCGCCCGATTTGCCATTTAGCCCGGAAGCTATTCCTCTTTGGTACGAGATTAGCTAACGAGATAGGTTCGGGGTGAACGAGCGTCTACCCCGCCTCCAGCGAATCTTTCACTTCCCTGACCCTCCACTGCTCTCCATTTCTTGGCGGATCATTAGTTCCATCATTTGAAGGATACGTTTTTGAGCAGCAGGTGGTAGATTGGATAGGTCCTTGAAAATGCGTGATTTTTGGAAATCGGTTGGCTGGTCAAGTACATCGCAAAAAATGGCGTCTGCGGAAACACCCAGACCATTGATAATAGCAATTAAGTTCTCACATCTGGGGAACGACGCGCCTCTCTCTACGGTGGAGATATAGTTGCTGGCCATCCCAATCTTCTCTGCGAACTGCTCTTGGGTCAATCCAATGTTCTCACGGCATTCCTTGATCCGCCTACCTATGCGCTTATCAATCATGGTCACCAGCCCTTTACTATATCGTTTCGATTTAGTATAATGGCATACGGCACAGTGATACAGATACGCTAATGTGTAGACTGTGGATTAGCGATATAGAAAAAAGCGCAGAAAGTTCCAATTGAGGGTATTCTTTTGAAGATCAAAAATGATGTTGCAGTGATGGGTCGTTTGGGCATAATACGCGGGCTGGAAATGGAGTGGGAAAGATGGCAAGCCTTGAGAATTTGACTGTTGGAGCAAGTGTATCGGGAATCGCCGGTAGCAGTACGATTGTTCAGATTGTAGCAGTGAAATGGCATGGCTCTAACGCCATGACCGTTACATACAGAAATCCAAATGGTAGCGTTGAGGAACGGGTCCTGTTTCGAGAAGATGAGGGTGCGTTATCGGTTGCAGATGGCAGTCTCCCATGGAGTTTCGATGCGGACGCCAATCTGCTGCGTCTTACTTCCGAGGCATATAGGATCAACCTCGCTCACATTTTTGACCCATATCTTGCCGTACATACTTCAGCGGTAGAACCGTTGCCGCATCAAATTTCCGCCGTGTACCAGGAGATGCTACCTCGTCTCCCTCTACGCTATATCTTGGCGGATGACCCCGGCGCAGGTAAAACCATCATGACTGGCCTGTTTATTAAAGAGTTGATGATACGCGGTGCGCTGAAACGGTGCCTGATCGTATCACCTGGAAACTTGGCAGAGCAGTGGCAGGATGAGCTTTTCCGCAAATTCGGTCTGCGCTTTGATATTCTGACCAACGACAATTTTGAGTCGGCGGTATCCGGCAATGTATTCTTGGAAAGGAATCTGTGCATAGTCCGGCTGGATAAGCTGGCCCGGAACGAGGACATCCAGGCAAAGTTGAAGATTTCATCCTGGGACTTGATCGTCTGCGATGAGGCCCACAAAATGTCCGCCACTGTATGGGGCGGCGAAGTGAGGTACACCAAACGGTTTCAAGTTGGACGCCTGCTGTCATCCATAACCAACCACTTCCTGCTCCTGACTGCTACACCGCACAATGGCAAGGAGGAGGACTTCCAGCTTTTCATGTCTCTGATTGATCAGGACCGTTTTGAGGGAGTAGCCCGTAGCGGAACACAGGCGGTCGATGTTACAGACGTGATGCGCCGCCTTGTTAAAGAGGACCTTCTTAAATTCGATGGCACACCACTGTTTCCAGAGCGGAGGGCCTACACGGTCAACTATGACCTGTCCAACCGTGAGGCTGCTCTATATAACGCTGTGACGGATTATGTCCAGGAAGAGTTTAACCGGGCGGACAACCTGGAGAAAGAGCGCAAAAACACGGTGGGCTTTGCACTGACCATTTTGCAACGGCGCTTGGCCTCATCGCCGGAGGCTATTTACCAATCGCTGAAGCGGCGCAGAGAGCGGCTGGAAGGCCGACTTGCCGAAGAACGGCTTGGTCGCCGAGGTGCGGAGTATTCTTCCGTATATTACGATGACTTTGACGATGACGATCTGCCCTCGGCTGAGTTAGAGGACGAGGAGGAGAAGGTCGTTGACCAAGCCACCGCAGCACGAACGATTACGGAGTTGGAGGCCGAAATCACCACTCTGAAAAGATTAGAGCGCATGGCGAACGATGTGCGTCAAAGCGGCGAGGATCGAAAATGGAGCGAGTTGTCCAAGTTGCTCCAGGATGATGGGAGTATGTTCGGAGCCGAGGGTGAGCGGGAAAAGCTGATCATCTTTACCGAACACAGAGATACCCTCCGCTACCTCCAGAGCAAAATCTCATCCCTCCTGGGCAGTGAGGATGCTGTTGTCACTATCCACGGCGGTCTGCTCCGGGATGAACGGCGCAAGGTGGAAGAACGGTTCAAGCAGGACAAGGAGGTGCGTATCCTCATTGCCACAGATGCCGCAGGCGAAGGTATCAACCTACAGCGGGCGCACTTGATGGTCAACTATGACCTGCCCTGGAATCCCAATCGGCTGGAGCAGCGTTTCGGGCGGATTCATCGTATCGGCCAGACCGAGGTATGCCATCTGTGGAATCTGGTGTCAAAGGAAACCCGCGAGGGTATGGTGTATGGTCGTTTGTTGGAAAAGCTGGAGCAAGAGCGAGAGGCTCTGAAGGGGAAGGTATTTGATGTTCTCGGCAAACTGTCCTTTGACAACAAATCGCTCCGGGAGCTGCTGATTGAGGCTGTTCGCTACAACAACCAGGAGGATGTGCGGCAACGCCTCTTTGAGGTGGTGGATCATTCCCTGGATCGGGATGCTCTAAAACAACTTCTGGATGAGCAGGCTCTCACGCCGGACGCTATGGATGTCCACCAAGTCATGACCATCCGCGAGGACATGGAGCGTATGGAGGCACAGCGGCTTCAGCCGCACTTTATTGAATCCTTTTTCCTTGAGGCATTCCAAAGAGTTGGTGGCAGGGTGCGCCAAAGGGAACGGGGCCGCTATGAGGTTCTCTCGGTTCCGTTTGCCGTCCGAAATCGGGATATGCAGATTGGTACGGGGACGCCAGTGCTTGACCGTTATGAACGTATCTGTTTTGACAGAGCTTTTTGCAATGTGCAGGGCAAGCCCCAGGCCGACTTGATTGCTCCGGGACATCCTCTCCTGGAAGCCACAATAGACCTTGTACGGGAGCGCAACTCAGATGTGCTAAAGTGCGGCGCGGTATTTGTAGATGACAACGATTTTGACACTGAGGCCAGGCTCCTATTCTACATAGAGGATTCGGTTCAGGACGGAATCGTTCTCCCCAGCGGGGGTAGACGGGTCATTTCTAAGAACATTCACTTTGTGGAGCTGAAAGAAGGTGGTGCTGCTATCAACGCTGGCTGTGCGCCCTACTTAGATTATCGTGCAGCGACAGATGAGGAAAAGCCGGTAATCCGTTCCTTCTTGGAGAGCCAGCGGTGGCTTACAGTAAACGTGGAGGACACCGCCACCAACTATGCCATTTCAGAGATTGTCCCAGCTCATGTATCCGAGGTGCGTCAGCGTACCGCGAAACGGGTGGACAAAACTGCCAGAGCCGTTAAAGAACGTCTGACCGCTGAAATTCAGTATTGGGACTTCCGGGCCGGAGAGCTGAAGACGAAGGAAGCGGCTGGCAAAGTCAACGCCAAGCTGAATTCGGACATGGCCTCCCGCCGCGCCGACGATCTCCAGGCCCGAATGCAGAAACGGCTGGCCGAATTGGAGCAGGAGAAGCACATCTCCGCTCTACCGCCAGTGATTGTAGGCGGTGCGGTGGTCATCCCGCGTGGCCTATTGGACAAGCTGATGGGCCGTCCGGCCCTGTTCGGTGCGGATGCAGCGGCGCGGCGCAAGATTGAGCTTGCTGCCATGAAAGCGGTCATGGGCATAGAAACATCCCTCGGCTTTGCTCCTGTTGATGTGAGTGCGCTGAACAAGGGGTATGACATTGAGTCGAAAATCCCTGCCGAACTTCGGGATGAGGACGGAACCACGCTCCGCTTCATCGAGGTCAAAGGACGGGTCAAAGGCGCGACCAGCGTGACTGTTACCAGGAACGAGATACTCACAGCACTGAATGGTCAGGAGCATGACCAATTTATATTGGCAATCGTGGAGGTGGACGGTGACAGCACACACACGCTCTACCTCAAGCAGCCCTTTCACAAGCAGCCGGATTTCGCCGCCACCAGTGTAAATTACGACATTACAGAATTGGTGAGCGGGGCGACTATCATATTAGAGAGGTGATGAGGATGGTGAAGAAACTGATCGAAGTGGCTCTCCCCTTGGAGGCCATCAACAAGGAGTCGGCCCGTGAGAAATCCATCCGCCACGGCCACCCCTCCACCCTCCATCTGTGGTGGGCGCGGCGTCCGCTGGCGGCAGCGCGGGCGGTGATTTGGGCCAGCCTGGTGGATGACCCCTCCAGCCACCCGGAGCAGTTTCCCACCGAGGATGAGCAGACCACCGAGCGGGAGCGGCTGTTTCGCATCCTCGAACAGTTGGTGGTATGGGAGAACTCCAATAACCCGGAGGTACTGGATCGGGCCAAGGCCGAGATCATGAAGTCAACAGGCGGCAATCCGCCTGCCTTGTTGGACCCCTTCGCTGGGGGTGGAGCCATCCCGCTGGAGGCCCAACGGCTGGGGCTGGAGGCCCACGCCCACGACCTGAACCCGGTGGCGGTGATGATCAACAAGGCCATGATTGAGATACCGCCCAAATTCGCCGGACAGCCTCCGATTCATCCGGGGAAATTGAGCCTTGACGATGGTCGCGGCAGGCGCGGCGCGGCAGGACTGGCAGAGGATGTACGCTACTACGGGGAGTGGATGAAACAGGAGGCGTTCAAACGTATCGGACATTTGTATCCGAAAGTAAAGGATGAAAAGGGGAAGGAATATACCGTCATTGCTTGGATTTGGGCGCGGACAGTGGTATCTCCTGACCCAATGGCAAAGGGAGCCTATGTGCCGCTGGTGTCCTCGCTGATGCTGTCAACGAAAAAGGGAAATAAAGCCTGGGTGGATATCGTGGAGGATGCAAGCGCCAAAGACGGCTGGCGGTTTGAGGTCAAAATGGGTGAGATTCCCGCCGCTGAGGAGACCGCAAAAAAGAACGGCACGAAGGCAGGAAAGGCAAAGGATTTTATCTGCTGTCTCACGCAGTCACCCATTCAGCGCAGCTATGTCCAAGAACAGGGCAAGGCAGACAAGCTCTCCAAGCGGCTCATGGCTGTGGTGGCCCAAGGGCAGAATGGAAGGGTCTATCTCTCCCCTTCGCAGGAACATGAGACACTTGCTTTATCATTGGATGACGCGCCGGAAGTGCAGGAGGCGCGGGAAACCTTTTTAAGTGGAAGTACGCCCACCCGCGCCATGATAACGGGCGGCGTTTGTTCCGCCTATGGATTGAGAACGTGGGGGCATCTATTCACTGGCCGTCAGCTTACGGCCCTTATCACATTTAGCGATTTCATTTCTGAAACTAAAAACAAGGTTATTACGGATGGTGGGTCAGTTGAATACGCAAATGCCGTATGTACTTATCTTAGTTTCACCATTTCAAAAATGGCGGACAGAGGTTCATCTGTTTGTAGCTGGGATGTTTCCAGAGACGGTTTGCGTAATACTTTCGGTCGTCAAGCAATCCCTATGACATGGGACTTTGCGGAGTCCAACCCGTTTTGTAGTGCTTCCGGCAGCTTTGACAATATGCTGGAATGGGTTTACAAGTGCCTTCTTGAGTTGCCAGCGGGGGAGCTTGGCGAAGCCTCACAATTTGACGCACAAAGCGACTGCGGTTTGCAGGAGATCGTTGTGTCAACAGACCCGCCGTACTATGACAATATCAGTTATGCGATTTTGTCTGACTACTTTTATATCTGGATGCGGCAATCGCTGAAAAATGTCTATCCTGATTTATTCCGAACTATGCTTGTACCCAAGGCGGAGGAACTGATTGCCGCGCCCCACCGCTTTGAGGGTAATGTTGACCGTGCGAGAGATTTCTTTGAAAATGGTATGCTGGAAACCTGCAAGCGTATTTTTCGATACTCGCGTGAAGATGTGCCGGTGACAATATACTATGCCTATAAGCAAAGTGAAACGAGTGACGATCAGACAACATCTTCCGGTTGGGAGACTATGCTTTCAGCAATCATTCAAGCCGGTTTTGCTATCACTGGAACTTGGCCCATGCGGACGGAAATGGCAAACCGTTCTATTGCCAGCGGCACCAACGCCCTGGCCTCCTCCATCGTCCTGGTGTGCCGGAAGCGCCCCACGGACGCCCCCATGTGTACCCGCCGGGACTTCATCAACACTCTGAAGCGGGAGCTGAAGCCCGCTCTGCAAAAACTCCAGGCCAGCAATATCGCCCCGGTGGATTTGGCACAGTCTGCCATCGGCCCTGGCATGGGGGTCTACTCCCGCTACTCCACGGTCCTGGAGGCAGACGGCACCCCCATGAGCGTCCGCTCGGCCCTACAGATCATCAACCAGGAGCTGGACCTCTATTTCAACGAGCAGGACGGCGAGCTGGACAAGGAGAGCCGCTTCTGTGTGGAGCTGTATACACAGTGTGCGTTCAATGACATCAAATTCGGCGAGGCGGACGTGCTGGCGCGGGCAAAGAACACCAGCGTGGACAAACTGCGCTCAGACGGAATGCTGTATTCGGAAAAGGGAGTCGTGCGCCTGCTAACCCGCGAGGAGCTTCCGACATCCGTGGATAAGAACAAGGGCATTTGGCTCCTGACCCAGCAACTCACCCACGCAATGGAAAAAGAAGGCATAGAGGGAGCGGCTAACATCGTGAAGGAATTCTTCACATCTGAGCCGGAGAGGGCAAAGGCTCTGGCGTACCGCCTGTTTACGCTGGCCGAGCGCAGGGGGTGGGCGAATGAGGCGTTTGCATATAACTCGCTCATTGTTGCCTGGCCGGACGTGCAGAGCAGAGCGGCTGATTTGTCGGCGGCTTGGAACAATGCAGAACAGATGGAGATAACGGTTCCACCAGTACAAGTCGGTGTTCGTGTTGTTGGAATTGTAGAAAGCATAACCACAACTGTACTGCCCAAATTAGATGATCCGGAGGGTAACAATGGAGAATAATCATGTACTGATTTCACAAGGTTTTCGTGTTCTGCTGGAGTCGATGGCTCCCTATTTGGCGCGGGAGCTGGGGAACGAATATGGCGATGACTGGTGGGAGGATGGTGTAATCAGCGTCCTCTATGATGACCAGAAGAGGGACCTGCCGCTGACCGGGAATTGGCCTGAGTTGGTGGATTCTCTGGATATTGCCCGCTGCCTTTTGTTGTTTGACCTTCATTGGCAAAGGGTATTTCGGAAGAAACTACCCATTGACTGCCGCACCTGGGCCAAGGAACTGGTGGGAGTGCGGAACAAGCTGGCTCATTTGGGGGGAAACGACTTCTCAGATGATGACACTTGGAGGGCGCTCGATACCATGTCGCGTGTCTGTGACCAGCTTGACTCGGAGGGGGCGGAGGAAATCCGCAAGCTGATCCGCTCCTTCCGCTACGGCAGCGAGAGTGGCTCCACCTCAGTAACCGAGGCCCCTGCCGCCGTTCCTCCCCCGGCAAAGAAAAACTCCGGCATTCTGGATGCCACTCCCGTCAAAGGTCTCCCTTGCTGGCGGGATGTCATCCAGCCCCACCCGGACGTGGCCCAGGGGCGGTATAAGAATGCGGAGTTTGCTGCCGACCTCGCACAAGTCGCACGTGGAGAGGGTGCCTACGAATACCGGGACCCGGTAGAGTTTTTTGCACGCACCTATGTGACCGAGGGCATGACCGGCCTTTTGGAGCAGGCCCTCCGCCGTGTATCCGGCAAGGACGGAGAGCCGGTCATCCAGTTAAAGACAGCGTTTGGCGGCGGAAAAACCCACAGTATGCTGGCACTCTACCATATGCTTCGGGGTAGGACGCCTATCGGTAAAATCCAGAACATCATGCCCGTCTTAGAGAGAGCTGAAGTGGACTCCATTCCCAAGACCAACGTTGCCGTCCTGGTAGGCACAGCTCTTGACCCCACGAAAACGAAACGGCCTCAGAATTTCCCCGGTATCACAATCAGCACACTGTGGGGAGAAATGGCGGCGCAGCTTGCGGAGTCAGCGGGCGACCCTAAACTCTATGACTATGTGAAGGAGGCAGATAAAAAGGGAGTTTCCCCTGGCTCCGAGGCATTGAAGAATCTGTTTGACGCCTGCGGTCCCTGTTTGGTGCTGATGGACGAGCTGGTGGCCTACGCCAAGAAACTGTACGGCGCTAATGGTCTGCCTGCCGGAACCTTTGATAATTTTATTTCCTTCATCCAAGAGGTCACGGAGGCAGCGCGGGCCAGCCAGAATAGTCTGGTAGTGGCTTCCATCCCGGAATCCGATATTGAAATCGGCGGAGACGCAGGACAGACCGCACTGGAGGCCATTGAGCATACCTTTGGTCGCATGGAGTCCATCTGGAAACCAGTAGCGGCGAATGAGGGCTTTGAAGTTGTGCGCCGGAGACTCTTCCTGGATTGCAAAGACCCAGAAGCCCGCGATGCAGTCTGCTCTCGGTTCAGCCAAATGTACCACGAGAACCAGGGTGACTTCCCAACGGAGGCTCGTGAGGTAGAGTACCGAGAGCGTATGATATCCTGCTATCCGATTCACCCGGAGGTCTTTGATCGGTTGTACGAGGATTGGGGCACTCTGGAGCGGTTCCAGCGAACCCGTGGAGTCCTGCGTTTGATGGCTGCTGTCATCCATGAATTGTGGATGGGCAGCGATGCCGGACTTCTGATCATGCCTGGGTCGATTCCATTAGATGTACCAACGGTGCGTGATGAACTGACCCGCCATCTGTCCGAGGGCTGGAATGCGCTCGTTGACCGAGAGGTGGATGGCCGGAATTCTATCCCCTATCAGAAGGACCAGGCCAACCAGCGGTATGGTGGCAAACTGGCCTCGCGGCGTGTGGCAAGGACCGTTATGTTGGGGTCCGCTCCCACTGTGCGTGACCAGAATGTTCGTGGCATTGAAGCCTCCCGCATTCGCTTGGGTGTGGTTCAGCCTGGGGAGAACATCTCCGTTTTCAATGATGCGCTGAACACGCTGACCACCTCTCTGGCGTACCTTTACACCAACCCTTCTGGAGACCGTTTCTGGTATGACACGCGGCCCACCCTTCGCAAAACAGTGGAGGACCGGGCCACCCAAGTTGCTGCCTCTGATGTGGAATACGAGATTGAGTCCCGGCTGCGGAGCGTGAAAAAAGAACAGCCCTTTACGGGAATTCACGTCTGTCCGTCCTCCTCACTTGACGTGCCGGATGACCAAACGGCCCGCCTCGTCATTTTGCGCCCCACTGATGTGTATAGGGCCTCCAATCAGAGCAATGCTGCGATGACTGCGGTGACGGACATTCTGAATAACCGTGGCACTACGCCTCGAATCTACCGCAACATGGTTGCATTTATCGCACCAGAGCAGGATTTGATGTTTTCGCTCCAACAAACAGTCCGCCGTTATCTCGCATGGAAGTCTATCAAGGAGGACAGCGAGGACCTCAACCTGGACGCTGCTCAGAACAGGGAAACAGATAACAATTTGAATCGCTTCAATAGGGCTGTCGATGACCAAATCAAGGAGGCATACTGCTGGTTGCTCATCCCCTACATTGACAAGGCGACAGACCTAAAAACTATTGTCTGGGACACAATTCGCATCAGTGGTGGCACTGAAACGATTATTGGTCGGGCCGCAAACAAAATGCGCCAGAACGAGCAGATCATTACGAGATGGGCTCCGGCGCTGCTGAAGATGGAGCTGGATGGTGTTCTGTGGAGCGCATCTGACCATATCGCAATCAAAACGCTGTGGGACTACCTCTGTACATACTGCTACCTGCCTCGGCTGGCTGATATGAATGTGCTGATAGATGCAATCCGCAACGGCCTCACTTCCACTGAATACTTTGCCTATGCTGCTGGGTACGATGGCACACGGTATCTCGACTTGCGTGTTGGGCAGACCGTTGGGATGATAGAACCTTCTGCCTATCTCGTGAAGATTTCAGCCGCCCAACGGCAGCTTGATGAAGACGAAGCAAGACGAAGGGCAACAGAGGAAGAGGCGAGGGCGAGAGCCGAGCAACGGGGCATTCAGACTGATAACACAAACTCCTCGGTCGTATCGCATGAGGTATCTCGCGGAACAGCGATAACGACCCATTCACCTGGTCCGGTTGAGGCTCCCCCTGTGCCTGCCCAGCCAAAGAACAAGCGGTTTTATATGAGTGCTTCTCTGGATACCACTCGCATTGGACGTGATGTTCAGCGGCTTGTCGAAGAAATCATTACCCACCTGACATCTGCGGAAGGAACCCAGGTGGAGGTTTCCCTTGAGGTTAATGTTCAAGCCCCAGATGGGCTTTCACAGCAAATAGTCCGTACCGTTTCGGAGAATTGCCGGACGCTCCATGTGGATGACTTCGGCTTTGAGGAATAGCTGAGGAGCCAGATCAGCATATAGCATTTGTAGGCAGAAAAAAGTATCTTGGTCCGTGAGGCTTCATTCCATCATGGGCCAAGATACTTTTGCCAAAATGTATGGGGTACATACCAATCCCAGCCAGAGGGGGGTAAATTCATTTTCTGGTTGCCTTTTATGCCAAAGAAATACACCAAGCGAATGTGCGACCCTTGCGAGGAGTAGGGGCAAAAAGGCCAGAAAAGCCCGTTATACCGGGGTTTTCGGCACAATTAAAGCCCCGGTAGCACCGAGGCAGAGCGATTATCTTGAGGGTCAGACCCCGTTGTGGGCCAGGGAAATTTCGCCGGGCCGGGGATTGGAGCCGCCCCCGGTCATGCCGGCGGCGGAGATGGTGTGATGGGGCGCGCGGAAGGGCCGGCGGCGCACCATGGGGTGCTCCTTGGAGGTGAGGCCCATGACGGAGTAGATTTCCGTGCAGGCCAGGGCCTCCGTCCGGGTCAAGTCGGGGAGGATGCCGGGCAGGCGCTTGGCCATCATGGACTTGCCCGAGCCGGGGGAGCCGGACATGAGCACGTGGTGCCCCCCGGCGGCAGCCACCTCCAGCGCCCGCTTGGTGTGCTCTTGTCCCTTTACCTCGCTGAAATCGGAGTCCTGGACGGGGGTGGGGTCGTCCCGCCAAACCGGGGCGGGGGAAAGGGGTACTTCCCCGGACAGGTGGGCTGTCAGCTCTGCCACCGTGCGCACGGGGAACACCTCCAAACCATCGGCCAGGGTGGCCTCCGAGGCGTTGTCGGCGGGGACAAACAGCCGGGTGAGCCCCGCCCGCCGGGCGGCCAGAGCCATGGGCAGTACGCCGGACACCGGGCGAAGCCGCCCGTCCAGAGACAGCTCGCCTAAAAAGACGGAGTTCTTTTCATTTCTCAGGGTGAGCTGACCGCCGGCGCACAAAATGCCCACGAGTATGGGCAGGTCGTACACCGTGCCCGCCTTGCGGCGGCCGGCGGGGGCCAGGTTGACGGTGATGCGGGAGACGGGGAAGTCGAAGCCGCTGGATTTGACGGCGGAGCGAACCCGCTCCCGGGCCTCCTTCACGGCGGCGTCGGGCAGACCCACTACGTCAAAGGCGGGCAGACCGTTGGATAGGGCGCATTCGGCCGTCACCGGATAGCCGGTGACGCCGTACAGGCCCAGGGAGGTCACGTTGCACACCATGGGGGCACCTTCTTTCAAAAGTAATGGTTATGGAATAGCTTACCACGATTTTTCCGGTTCCGCAAGGGATGCAGGAAAAAACGCGTCCCCGGCAGCTGTCAGGGCCGGGAGCGCGGAGATTTACTGGGCGGAAGGGGACCGGCGCGACGCTTTCCCGCAGGAGGGAGGCGGGAAAACTTTAGCGGAAAATCTGTTCATTTGTAATTGCAAAATTGGAGAGAATGTGATAAGCTTGACAATGCGAAACGGAGCGAAACCATATGGAAGCACGTTCTCATATGAAAAGGAGGAAAAACGCCTATGGCACGCAAGTTTAAAACCATGGACGGCAACACTGCCGCCGCCCACGTGTCCTACGCCTTTACCGAGGTGGCCGGCATCTATCCTATCACGCCGTCCAGCCCCATGGCGGACAACGTGGACCAGTGGGCCGCCGCTGGCCGGAAGAATATTTTCGGTCAGACCGTAAAGGTCATTGAGATGCAGTCCGAGGCCGGCGCCGCCGGCACGGTGCACGGCTCTTTGGCCGCCGGCGCCCTGACCACCACCTATACCGCTTCTCAGGGCCTGCTGCTGATGATCCCCAATATGTACAAGATCGCCGGCGAGCTGCTTCCCGGAGTATTCCATGTGTCCGCCCGGACCGTGGCCAGCCACGCGCTGAACATCTTCGGCGATCACTCCGACGTGATGGCCTGCCGTCAGACCGGCTTTGCCATGCTGGCCGAGTCCAATCCCCAGGAGGTCATGGACCTGGGCGCGGTGGCCCATCTGGCCGCCATCAAGGGCCGTGTTCCCTTCCTGAACTTCTTCGATGGCTTCCGCACCTCCCACGAGATCCAGAAGATCGCCATCTGGGACTACGAGGACCTGGCCGAGATGGTAGACTGGAAGTCCGTTGAGGATTTCCGCGCCCGCGCCCTGAATCCCGACCACCCTGTGATGCGCGGCTCCCACGAGAACGGCGACATCTTCTTCCAGCACCGCGAGGCCTGCAACGCCTACTACGACGCCATCCCCGAGATCGTAGAGGAGTACATGGGCAAGGTCAATGCCAAGCTGGGCACCAATTACCAGCTGTTCAACTACTACGGCGCACCCAACGCCGAGCGGGTCATCATCGCCATGGGCTCCATCTGCGACGTGGCCGAGGAGGTCATCGACTACCTCAACGCCCACGGCGAGAAGGTGGGTCTGATCAAGGTGCGCCTGTACCGTCCCTGGCGCGCGGACAAGCTGCTGGCCGCTATCCCCGCCACCTGCAAGCACATCGCCGTGCTGGACCGCACCAAGGAGCCCGGCGCCCAGGGTGAGCCCCTCTACCTGGACGTGGTCACCGCTCTGGCCAACGCGGGCCGCACCGACATCTCTGTCATCGGCGGCCGCTACGGCTTGGGCTCCAAGGATACTCCCCCCGCCAGCGTGTTCGCGGTGTATGAGGAGCTGACCAAGGCTCAGCCCAAGCGCCAGTTCACCATCGGCATCGTGGACGACGTGACCAACCTGTCTCTGGAGGAGAAGCCCTCCCCCAACACCGCGGCCGAGGGCACCATCGAGGTGAAGTTCTGGGGCCTGGGCGGCGACGGCACCGTGGGCGCCAACAAGAACTCCATCAAGATCATCGGCGACCACACCGACAAGTATATCCAGGCCTACTTCCAGTACGACTCCAAGAAGACCGGCGGCGTGACCATCAGCCACCTGCGCTTCGGCGACAAGCCCATCCGCTCCCCCTACTATATCAACAAGGCCGACTTCGTGGCCTGCCACAACCCCTCCTATGTCACCAAGGGCTTCAAGATGGTCAACGACGTCAAGCCCGGCGGCGTGTTCATGATCAACTGCCAGTGGGATTTTGACGAGCTGTGCCACCACCTCAACGCTGAGGCCAAGCGCTATATCGCCAAGAACAACATCCAGCTGTATACCATCAACGCCATCGACCTGGCCGCCAAGATCGGCATGGGCAAGCGTACCAATACCATCCTCCAGTCCGCCTTCTTCACCCTGGCCAAGGTCATGCCCCAGGAGCAGGCCATCCAGTATATGAAGGACGCCGCCACCAAGTCCTACTCCAAGAAGGGCGAGGACGTGGTGAAGATGAACCACGAGGCCATCGACGCCGGCGCCACCGCCTTCGTCAAGATCGACGTGCCCGCCGACTGGGCCAACGCCGTGGACGAGAAGGCCGGCCACAACCTGGAGGGCAAGGCCGAGCTGGTCACCATGGTCAAGGATATCCTGGAGCCCGTTGGCAGAATGGACGGCGACAGCCTGCCCGTCAGCGTGTTTATGCCTCACGTGGACGGCCAGTTCGAGCTGGGCGCGGCCGCCTATGAGAAGCGCGGCGTGGCCGTCAGCGTCCCCGTGTGGGATCCCGACAAGTGCATCCAGTGCAACACCTGCGCCTATGTCTGCCCCCACGCCACCATCCGCACCTTCGCCCTCACCGAGGACGAGGTCAAGAACGCTCCCGAGGGCCTCAAGACCGCCGCTATCAAGGCCGGTAAGGGCAAGGGCGTTTACACCTACGCCATCGGCGTGAGCCCCCTGGACTGCATGGGCTGCGGCGTGTGCGTGGAGGCCTGCCTTGCCAAGGAGAAGGCCATCAAGATGGTGCCCCAGGAGAGCGAGGCCGCCCAGGCCAAGGTCTGGGACTACCTGGTCAAGACCGCTCCCAAGGCGGACATGCAGGACAACACCGTCAAGGGCAGCCAGTTCAAGCAGCCCTACCTGGAGTTCTCCGGCTCCTGCGCCGGCTGCGCCGAGACCAGCTATGCCCGTCTCGTCACCCAGCTGTTCGGCGACCGGATGTATATCTCCAACGCCACCGGCTGTTCCTCCATCTGGGGCGGCCCCGCGGCCACCAGCCCCTACTGCACCAACAAGGAGGGCAAGGGCCCCGCATGGTGCAACTCCCTGTTCGAGGATAACGCCGAGCACGGCCTGGGTATGTTCGTCGGCCAGAAGGCCGTCCGCAACGCCCTGGTAGAGGACACCAAGAAGCTCATCGCCATCGAGTGGGCCGTTCCCGAGCTGAAGGAAGCCGCTCAGAAGTGGCTGGATACCCTGGAGGACGGCGAGGCCAACCAGGCCGCTACCAAGGCCTATATCGCCGCTCTGGAGGATGGCCTGTGCACCATCGACGAGGTCACCGCTTTTGTGGCCAGCCCCGCCGCCAAGGACGCCTTTGGCGACAAGCTGCCCGAGATGCAGGCCCACGCTGCGGAGCTGAAGGCCAGCGGTGCGAAGTTCTGCGACTGTGACGCCTGCAAGCTGTGCGCGAGCATCCTTGCCAAGAAGGAGTACCTGAACAAGAAGTCCGTGTGGATCTTCGGCGGCGACGGCTGGGCCTACGACATCGGCTACGGCGGACTG
>OFFX01000156.1_pt1 | contig 56761 bp, 58 predicted proteins | sample 1521511 | NCBI WGS metagenome assembly OFFX01 (sample SAMEA3504125, study PRJEB24116) | mouse gut metagenome | biome: mouse gut; feature: mouse-associated habitat; material: faeces | place: Denmark | collected 2011
GATTAGGTAACATCTATCATCCAATAGATAGTGACTAAAGTGTAAATATAGGGACTCTGGAGCGCAACGGCCTGAAGGAGGCCGGCGCGGAGCTGATCCGGAAGCTTCAGGGCCTCAGCACCGGCATGCTGATGGCTGTGTGGGGCATCGCCCATGAGTTCTTTATCATCTTCAAGATCCCCATCGGCAGCGTCCCCGCCTATGTCCGCCCCATCCTGATGCCCATGACCGTTGGTATCGTGGAGTCCAACGGCAGGGCTGTGGCCGAGGAGCACGAGGAGTGCATGAAGGCCCTCTACGGTATGCACTACAACGTGGGCAACTTCTTCGGTCAGTGCTGCTTCGCCGCCAACGCGTCCGTGCTGCTCATCCAGTCCACGCTGGCCAACATCGGCTATGAGGTGGACGTGATGCAGATCGTCCGGGTGCAGATCCCCGTGGCAGCCTTTGCCATGCTGATGGCCGCGGTCTACACCATTGCCGTGGATACCCGCATGAGCAAGAAGTGCTACGGCGCGGTCATGAAGACCCAGAAGTAAGGAAAGGAGGACGTATCAATGTTTGCATACTTTATGGACGCGGAGGTCACCATCTCCGCCAAGCTGGTTCAGGTCATGTACATCCTCTCCGGCGTGTTCTGCATCTACTGCGGCATTCGGGCGTGGATGAAGAAGGACAACAAGTACTATCTGCCCACGGGCCTGTTCTGGTCCCTGCTGGGCGTGGTGGTGGCCTTCGGTCAGTGGCTGCCTCCGCTTATCAGCGGCATCATTGTGGCCATCATCTGCGTGCCCGCCGGGCTGAAGCTGGTCCGCCGTGGCAACCTGGAGGCCGCCCCCAAGGAGGAGCAGCTGCGCAACTTCAAGAGGATCGGCATGAAGATCTTCATTCCCGCCTTCGGCGCGGGCGTGTTCACCATTCTGATCTCCATCTTCCTGCCCGGCTGGAGCTCCTTGATCGGCTCCCTCTTCGCCACCATCTTCGGCGTTATCATTCTGGTGCTCTGGAACAAGGAGAACAAGCCCATGGTCTTCCTGGAGGAGGGCCGCCGCTTCCTGGATATGACCAGCGCGGTGTACATCATGCCCCTGCTGCTCTCCTGCCTGGGCGCGGTGTTTACCCGGGCCGGCGTAGGAGATGCGTTCTCCGTGCTCTTCGGCAAGATCATCCCCTCCGGCAACGTCTATATCGGTATTGTGGCCTATGCCCTGGGCATGATGCTCTTCACCATCATCATGGGTAACGCCTTTGCCGCCATCACGGTCATGACCGTGGGCGTGGGCGTACCCTTTGTCATCAGCCTGGGCGGCAACCCCCTGTACATGGTCACGCTGGCCATGACCTGCGGCTACTGCGGCACCCTGCTGACCCCCATGGCCGCCAACTTCAACATCGTCCCCGGCGTGTACCTGGAGGTGAAGGACAAGTACTCCATCATCAAGATGCAGGCCATCCCCTCCGCGATCATGCTGGTGTTCCAGCTGGCCTATATGTTTATTGCTGTGAATTTCTGATCCCAAACGCAGACGACAGGGGGGCTGCATCCGCAGGCCCCCCGTTTGTCTGGCTGAAAGGTTGTGACCCCCTATGGGCTTATCACTGGAGGAGGGGGCCGGGATTGTCATAGAGCGCTGGTGCAAGGTGCGGCCGGGTGAAAAGGTCCTGATCCTCTCCGATGAATGTCATGTGGAGGAGAGCATGGCCATGTGGACCGCAGCGGACCAGCGCGGCACGGAGGTCACCCTGGTGACCATTCAGGAGCATCGCTCCCACCCCGGCAAGGTACTCCACTCCATGGCGGATTTTGTTCTGCACCACGATCTTGTCATTGGCGCAACCAATTTTTCCATTCTGACGAACCGGATTGTTAAGCAGGTCCTGTCTCGGGGCGGCCGGTTTCTCTCTCTCCCTCTTTCCAACGGAAAGGGGCCGCCGGCGCTGACGCTGGATTTCATGGCCATGGACCCGGCGGAAGCGGAGCGGACGGGACGGGGAATGCTGGAGGCCCTGCGGCAGGCGGAGAGCGTCCGTGTGACCACGGCTCTGGGGACGGATCTCCACTTCGGAAAACGGGGGCGGACCCCCGGCCTGTTTAACGGTCTGGCCGATCAGCCCGGAAAGGCCGGCTCCTCCAGCTTTGAGATCTATGTCGGGATAGAGGAGACGGTAACCACCGGACGGGCCGTGGTGGACGGCTCCCTGGGCTATCTGGGCCGCCCCGAGACCCCCATCCAGCTCACCTTCCGTCAGGGCAGACTGGTGGAGATCGGCGGAGAGGCCGGCGAGGGGCTCCGGCGCTACATGAACTCCTTCGGAGACCGGGGGATCTACGTGGCCGGGGAACTGGGAATCGGCCTCAACAAAATTTCCCGCTGCAAGGGGAACTGCTATATAGAGGACGAGTCGACCTTCACCACCTTCCACATCGGCATGGGCCGGAATCTGGCGCTGGGCGGCGTTCACGACGCGGCGGGCCACTTTGACTTGGTATTCCAGTTTCCAACGATCTACGCCGACGATATTCTGATTATGAAGGACGGATTCCCGGCCGTCTGAGGGCGTGGCGCGGGGAGGGGGACAGTGCCCGCCCGCTCAGGCAGAGGAACGGTCCATCCAGCATCCCCTGGCGGTGGATCCAGGTTATGAAATAAGGAGGGGCTCTATGTTTTCTCTCTTTCAAAAAAAGCAGATTACCGTGGAGGTTGCCTCCTATGAGGAGAGCCGTTTTGTGGCCGGCGCTCAGATGGTAACGGAAAAAAAGACCTACAAATCAGACGTCCAGAAGCTGCAAAAGCGGTTCTACGGTCTGCGGGACAAGCTGGAGGACCGCTCCAACCCAAGCGGCACCATGGTGATCTTTCATAATCCGGATCAGCAGGGGCGATTTTCCTACTTTGTGGGGGACCTGGTGGACAGATCCGGGCAGGGAAAGGAGTTCACTGTGCTTGAGCTGGAGCCGGGGGAATATGCGGAGATTCACATCAAGTTCAAGGTTCCCAACGACCTCGCCCTGTCTGTGGCCAGGGCAAAGTGCTATTTTATGGAGACTTGGCTCCCCTCGTCCGGATACGAGCTGAAGGACAACGTGGAGTCCATGGAGCTCTATGACTGCCGCAGTAATATCCGCCTTCCATCAATCGAGCTGATTTTTCCATTACAAAAACGAAAGGACGACGCGAAATGAAAATTTTGGTAACAGGCTTTGATCCCTTTGGCGGCGAGACCGTGAATCCCGCCTACGAGGCGGTGAAGCTCCTGCCGGACACCATTGCCGGAGCGGAGATCATCAAGCTGGAGATCCCCACGGTGTTCTCCAAGAGCGGACCCGCGGTAGAGGCGGGCATCCAGGCCCACAATCCGGATGTGGTGATTAACGTCGGTCAGGCCGGAGGCCGCGCCTGCATGACCATTGAGCGGGTGGGCATCAATCTAGCGGAGGCCAGGATCCCAGATAACGCCGGAGAGCAGCCCATAGACGAACCCCTCCAGTCGGATGGACCCAGCGCCTATTTCACCACACTCCCCATCAAGGCCATGGTGAAGAACGTGCGGGACCACGGCCTGCCCTGCCACATATCCTATACTGCGGGTACCTACGTGTGCAACTGCGTGATGTACAATGTGCTGCACATGGCGGCCACCAAGTATCCCCATATCCGGGCGGGCTTCATCCATGTGCCCTTTGCCACGGGACAGGTGGTGGACAAGGCCGTCACCATGGCCAGCGCCTCCCTGGAGACCATTTCAAAAGCGCTGGAGTATGCCATTGAGGCCGTCGTAACCAACCAGCAGGATATTGGAGAGGCTATGGGCACCACCCATTGACAGAACAAGCGCCCCACTGTTCAGCTGAACCGCCCCAGATTGTTCGAACAGCACAAAAATCCCTATGCAGGAAAAAAGAGATTTAAGCGGAGTGGTGCAGCGAGAGCGGCGCCACTCCAGTTTTTAACTGGATGCGCTCATAGTTATAAAAATCAATAAAATCATCGATCAGTTCGGCGTCAGCTTGATCGCATCCTTCTTGTCGGTCTTGGCCCACCGCGGGCTGTTGTTTCCGTAGCTGTGTATCAGTATGGCGTTTACTACGGAGACGTAAAAACCGGAACCGTAAAGGAAGCAGGCTATCCTATTCCATTGTTTTTCGCTTATTTCATGTCTTTTCATGTGCTCTATTTTATCATCTTTGCACGTTGCACACAATATATAAGTTTTAAAACAGACTCTAGTTTGTTTTATTAAACTTTATCTTGGCGTTTATGGACTGTATCTTTTTCATCTACACAAGGTCGCGTAACAGGGGTGGATTTCCCGCTGCCTGAAACGCCGCAAATCACAGAAAAACAGCCGGACGGGATGCGGACCGTGATGTTTTCAGGTTGTTTTGGGTCAAGCCGGCGAAGGTAAGCCAGTGTGTACACGCCCCTTGCGCGGCGGTCAGTTTGGGGAGCGACATATCTGTCTTTCCCGATAGCAAAGCTGCGGTTGCCGTGTCATATCGATCCACCCAGGATAGCTTGTCGGAAAAAAGAGATTCCCGCGCCGCCGCCCTCCTCTCCGTGCCCCTGGACGGCAGACCGGCGGGCGCAAAAAGAAAGCATACCTCCCCCAATGGCGAGGTGCCGCAACGAAGTATTCTATGTACGGCAGGACTGTGACTGTAAAAGGTCACAGTCCTGCCTTTTCAGGCCGTTTTTCGCTCTTTACGCCATTGTCCCCTGCCGTCCCCGGCTTCACGGAGGTCGTCAGCGATGTCGATAATCCCAGCGGCCTTGTAGTAAATCTCAATCTTCTGTCTGCGGTGTCCACTGCTCTTGTCAGGAGCGTGGACGATGATCTTATCAACCAGTTCGTTCAGCATTTCCGCCGTCAGTTCTTCTGGATCGGTGTACTTACGGACGCTTCTCAGGAATTGCCGGAGGTCGTGGGCCTCCTGCTCGCCATCGTCAATCAACAATTGCAGTTCCTCAATAACCTGCCGCACCTGCTTCTGCTCCTCCTCGTACTGCGTGGAGAGTTTGTCAAACCGCTCCGGGCTGAGCCGTCCCGCCACCATGTCCTCGTAGATACGCTTGAACAGCACATCCAAGTCCTCATCCCGCCGTTTCAACGTCACAATGTCCAGCTTGGCCTTTTCCACGGAGGTCTGGCGCTTGAGGTTGACTTTCTCAATTTCCCGTTTGACAAAAGCCGTTTCAAACTGCTGGACGTAGGCCAGGACACGCTTCATGTGGGCCAACACGATCTTCTCCAGCGTCACCGCCCGGATAAAGTGGGCAGTACAAGTCCCAGTGTTGCTGCGGTAGTTGCCGCAGTTGAAGAAATCCTGATTCGCTGAAAAGTTGTTTGCCGTGTTGTATTGCAGCTTGGCCCCGCAGTCGGCGCAGAACACCTTGCCGGAGAAGATGCTGACCTTTCCCGTAGCCGTCGGCCTGTGGCGGTGGGCGCGTATCTCCTGTACCACCTGAAAAGTGTGTTCATCCACAATGGCCGGATGGGTGTCCCGGAACAGCTTGCGCTCCTCCTTGGCAGTCTTGACCCGCTTCTTGCTGCGGTAATTCTTGGATGCGGTCTTGAAATTCTCCGTGTGCCCCAGGTACTCCACCTTGTCCAAAATCCCGGATACGGTTTTCTGCGCCCACTGGAAGGGCCGCTCTGGAAGCAGTTCACCCCGCTGTTGGGCCTTGTAAGCCGTGGGGGTGAGTACCTGCTCCCGTCTCAGCCGGTTGGCAATCTGCGTGGGGCCAAGGCCGTCACAGCACAGCTTGAAGATGTACCGAACCGTTTTTGCGGCTTCCTCGTCGATCAGCCACCTGTCCTTATCCTGTTCGTCCTTGACGTAGCCGAACGGGGGATTTGTGGTGAGGTGCCTGCCGCTCTCGCCTTTCATTTTGAACGTGGATTTGATTTTCTTGGCGGTATCCCGGGCATAAAGTTCGTTACAAAAATTGCGGATCGGGGTCATGTCAAACTCGGTCTGTACCGCTGAGTCCACGTTATCGTTGATAGCGATGAACCGCACATCGTTCTCCACGAACACGATGTCCGTATACATCCCCACTTGCAGATAGTTCCGGCCAAGGCGGGACATATCCTTGACAATGACCGTCCCCACCTCGCCGGCTTCGATCATCTGCTCCATCTGGCGGAAACTCGGCCGGTCGAAGTTGGTTCCGCTCCATCCGTCATCCACAAAAAACTGCAAATTTTTGAAGCGGTGCTGGCGAGCGTATCCTTGAAGCAATTCCTTTTGGTTGACAATACTGTTGCTCTCGCCCTCCCGCCCGTCGTCCTGGGACAGACGGCAGTAGAGGGCTGTGATCCTGTTTTCTTTCGATTGCCTGCTCACGGTATCTCCTTTCCGACAATCGGATACGGTGTATTGCAAAATCAGTATACCATATCCACGCCGATAATTCAACGCTTTAAAGCGAGATTGCTCAGCTTTTTAGTCATCCCCCGTAGCCCTCAATTTACGGCTGATCTGTTCCAACAGAAATTCATCGCCGTCCGGGTCAAAGTGGCCCGCTACCTCATATTCCGTGTGGCCGTCCTTCATCGTAAAGTCCATGTCGGGCGGGATGCGGCAAAGGAGAAGCGGTTCCCGCCCCGTGTCCAGGTTAAGCCTATGACTGACCAGGATTTTCTCAATTTCAGGCCATTCGGCGTCTAATTTAGCAACATAGTCCTCGATTATTTCTATTCTTTCCTCAGAAGTCATCTGTATCGCTCCATTCTCGTCTTAATTTGTGCCGACTGGTGGTGCTGTTCCTCGTTGGTATAAACCATGTCCATCGTGTCCTGAATTTTGGCAGAGCGTTCCTCAACGCCCACATTCAGCTTCAACTTCTTGCGGTAGGCGGTAATTTGAGCGGTTACAACCTGCTTTTCAGCCCGTAATCGTTCTTTTTCAGCCATTGACGCCCTACGTATCTTGTTTTGCAGCTTTGTCCGCTGGGCGATCAGCGTGTCCATTTCGCCGTAGAGGGCTTCACGGGCTAAAAGAAGTTCGTCCAGCGTTTCAAGGTGATTTTTCGTCAAATAATCCACCTGTGCGGTGATTTCGTCCAGCTTCCGCAATTCCTCTTTCATGAACGGGCTGGTAGGCTGATAGGTTGTCCCCTTGGGTAAAATGCCGAGCTGGTACTCCCAATAGAGGAACAGGCGGTAAATGTGGGAAGTCCGCTGGAACGGCACATAGACCCGCAGTTCCTCCGGGAGTTCTGGGGCAAAATTGACGGTGGGACGCTTATTGCCGAAGCTGGCCCGTGCGCCCAGGCTGTGCCTGATGTTCTCCGGCGTCCATCGTCCATCCAAGGTATCCAGCCGGGTGAAATGCTGGTACTGGGGCAGGCGTATCTTCCAATGCTTGCCTGTGAAGTCGGTGAGATACCCTTTGCGCCGGAGATACTTCTCCATCATTTCCACGGTTCGGCTTCCGTTGACAGCCTCCCGCACGTCCGCCTGGTAGATGTTGTAGCGGGTGGGCTTGCCGCTCTGCTCGTCCAGCCAGACGGGGCGGCTGGGAGCCTTGCGGCCATGCTCAATAACGGATAGGCCATATTCCCGGCAAAGGCGGTCTGAGGTATCTCGAAGGCGCTGCTGCTCGGCCTTGGAGTAGTTGTACTTTTTGCCGTCTTTGAACGATACCGAGTTAAAGCAAAAGTGATTGTGCAGATGACCCTTGTCCAGGTGGGTGGTAACGATGACCTGAAATTTATCGCCCCACATCTCACGGGCCAGTTTCACGCCGATCTCATGGCACCGTTCCGGGGTGACTTCCCCCGGCTTGAAGCTCTGATAGCCGTGCCAGGCGATATAGTTGTCCTCCTTGCCATATCGCTGTTTCGTCAAAATCATCTGTTGAAGCGCCGTCTGTTTCAGGCAGTTGATAGCGGTGACATAGGAGCCATCCGCTGTTTTCTGTGGGTTCTGGATGTACGAAAATACGTTGAAAAAGTCCTCGGTGCCCTTGGGTACGGTTTTCTCCGGGTTTTCAACGTAGGCGATCAGGTCACTGAGCCGCCCCTTGATGTGCCACAGGCTGGTGGTAGCCATCACGACACCCCCTGTAAGAACAGGACGAGCTTTTCAAGCCGGGAACATTCCTCTGACGCTTCCGGGTAATAAACGGTCAGCCGTTCCAGCTTATCGTGGATTTCATACAGGGCGTTCAGCAGTTCCCAAAACTCTGGGGGCTGCTTGGGGCGGGGCCGTCGGCCCAAACAAATCTGCCTGAGATATTCGGATCGGGTCAGGCCGCACAGGGCGGCGTCACGTTCCAGCTTGGTCTTTTCTTCTTCGGTCAGTCTGATTTTCAGCCGTACTTTTTCATCGTTCGTACTCAAAATGATTCCTCCATTCTGTTGGATTTCCGCCGTGAGAGGGGGTATTCAGGGGTCTCCCCTGGGAATGGATTTTGCCCCCTGGGGGGTGAAATCCGATGCTCGCTATCCCCGTGGACAGGGATAGTTCTGTTGCTCCTGGGGTGTGGGAAGTGGGCGGGGTCGGCTTCTTTCTGAGAGGGTGCGCTGAGGCAGTTACGTTTGGCCCGTTTCATGTCTGGGCATGGCATCATGGGCGATGCCATTCTCATAGATAACCCGTACAAAAGTGGCATCACCTGTGATGCCGCGCAAAGGTGACGGCAAAACTGCCGTCATGGTTGGTTTCAGTCGGCTGAGTGACGGCAATTCTGCCGTCACGGTCAAGGTCAGGACAGATAGACGGCAAAATGCCGTCAGGGTAAATTTTTGGGAGGTTAAGTGACGGCGTTTTGCCGTCATATTGCTTTGCCGCTTTCCCTAAATGGCGTTCCAGCCCCTTTTCAGCGGCGTTGTCTCGCTCTCTCCACGGTGGAGGTCATGGCGGAGTATCCCATTCAGACGGTCATTCAGTTGTTAAAAACAAAAGAAGCCGGTACATCAAAACCAGCCCCAGCAGAATTTTCGTTCCGCCGAAGCAAGTTTGATGTACCGGCCTTGTATTTCACAAGCGCCAAAAAGGATGTGCTATATGTGTGATTCAGTTGGCCCACTTACATGGGAGCATAGTTTACCACATAGAACTGATGTTTGTCAATGGCATATCGGCGGATTTTATAGATTGCTCTGGAAAAATGCGGCTTTGTATGGTATCCTTTAGAAAAAGCAACTGGGGGAATACCGCCATGACAGATACACAACGCCGCACCGCCGCGAAACAGTTTGCCGCCGATTGGCAGGGTAAAGGCTACGAGAAGGGCCACAGTCAGACCTTTTGGCTTTCTCTGCTCCAAAAGGTCTACGGGGTGGAGGAGCCGGACAAATTCATCACCTTTGAAGATCAGATCATGCTGGATCACACCAGCTTCATCGACGGCTTTATTCCTTCCACCCACGTCCTGATCGAACAGAAAAGCCTTGGGAAAGAGCTGAACAAGCCCATCAAGCAGTCCGACGGTTCCCTGCTGTCTCCGTTCCAGCAGGCCAAGCGGTATGCCGCCGAGCTGCCCTACTCCCAGCGGCCCCGGTGGATCGTCACCTGCAACTTTGCCGAGTTCTATGTCTATGACATGGAGCGTCCCACTGGCGACCCGGAGGTCATCAAGCTGTGCGACCTGGAAAAAGAATACTACCGCCTGCAATTCCTGGTGGACACCGGGGACACCAACATCAAAAAAGAGATGGAGGTCTCCCTGCAAGCGGGCGAGATCGTGGGCGTCCTCTACGACGCCCTGCTGAAGCAGTACAAAGACCCGGAGGCCGAAGACACGCTGAAAAGCCTGAACGCCCTGTGCGTCCGGCTGGTGTTCTGCCTGTACGCCGAGGACGCCGGTATCTTCGGCAGCAAGAGTATGTTCCACGACTACCTCCGGGACATTCCCGCCAGCGGCATCCGCAAAGCATTAGTGGAGCTGTTCCGAACCCTGGATCAGAAGCCGGAGCAGCGGGACAAGTATCTGGCAAATGACAACCCGGCGCTGGCGGCGTTCCCCTACGTCAACGGCGGCTTGTTCAGCGACGAAAACATCGAAATCCCGCCCTTTACGGAGGAGCTGAAAGCCCTCCTGTTGGAAAGAGCCAGCGAGGACTTTGACTGGTCGGCCATCAGCCCCACCATTTTCGGGGCGGTGTTTGAAAGCACCCTGAACCCGGACACCCGGCGCTCCGGCGGGATGCACTACACCAGCATTGAGAACATCCACAAGGTCATTGACCCGCTGTTCCTGGACGGCCTGCGCTCCGAGCTGGAGGAGATCAAGGAAATCGCCGTAGACAAGACCCGCAAGGCCAAGCTGGACGCGTTTCAAAGTAAGCTGGCGGGGCTGACCTTCCTCGATCCGGCCTGCGGCTCCGGCAACTTTCTGACGGAGACCTACCTGTCCCTGCGGAAGCTGGAAAATGAGGTGCTGCGGTGCTCCACCGACCAGATCAGCATGGATTTGGAGGGCATTATCCAGGTGTCCATCGGCCAGTTTTACGGTATTGAGATCAACGACTTCGCCGTGACCGTGGCAAAGACCGCGCTGTGGATTGCGGAGAGCCAGATGATGAAGGAGACCGAGGACGTTGTCCACATGACCTTGGACTTCCTGCCGCTGAAATCCTACGCCAACATCACCGAAGGCAACGCCCTGCGACTGGATTGGGAAAGCGTGGTGTCAAAGCATAAGCTGAACTACATCATGGGCAATCCGCCGTTTGTGGGTCATCAGTGGCGGTCAAAGGAGCAGGCGGAGGATTTGGAAGCAGTTTGCCGCGATATTCCAAAATGCGGAAAACTGGACTATGTTTGTGGATGGTACAACAAAGCCGCCGATTATATGCAAGGGACAAATATACATACCGCCTTTGTTTCAACAAATTCAATTTCTCAGGGGGAATCTGTGGGAATCCTATGGAAACCGCTGTTTGAAAAAGGTGTAGATATTGAATTTGCATATAGGACTTTTGTGTGGACAAGCGAAGCAAAGGATAAGGCCGCAGTTCATTGTGTCATTGTAGGATTCACTTGTGGAACTTCCAGCAGAACAAAACTACTTTTTGAATCCGAACGCAGCAAAATAGTTTCTCATATCAATGGTTACCTTTCTTATGATAGGTGCCGCCCAGTTCTTCAAATAATGATTTCATTGCAGAGTCCTCCGTTTGTTCAGATTATCTACAATACACCGTATCGACTGTCTCTACTACATTCTTTGAAACCATCGTTACAGAACCTCATTATTGTCCACGCCGCCCCATTTTATTCTGGCATCGCCTTAGCATCTTCGCGTCGGAATCAGCAGCAATCCCCCTGGTGAAACCTCCTCAGAGGGCAGATTATTGGCACTGCAGATATCTTTGACTGTAGAACTGCAGGCTTTTGCCACATCCCACAGCGCCTCTCCCTGCTCCAACCGCCGGATCACCACTGAGGGCCGCACTCCGGCCTCATGAACTGCGCTGGGCTTTAGGTCGGTGACACAACTGACCTGCTCCTCACAAATCGTAGTCCAGGTAAATTCTGCGTCAAAACGGACCTCTAATCCGCCTGTAACAGGGACCGCAGTGGCTTCGCCCACAGGACGGCAGTTGCAGGTACAGGAGCAACCCTCGGGTAAATCCGCCCGGCAGACCGCCGGAATATCCACTTCAACGCTGCACAACGCATCGTCCTCGCTGAGATACAAAACAGATGCCGTAGCCTGTGCGGTAAACTCCACACTTCCCGTCATTGATGTGCTTGTCATTGACACAAGCGACACGGCGCAATCCAGTACCTGTTTTGCCGGAATACCTGATTCACACAGCTTTCGAGCCGACTCTCTACGGCTGAACCGCTCCGCCATTGTACACAGACGCACTGGAGTACGCTCTACGTCAAAAGGTCGCTTGACGCAATACGCATCGCTGATTACCATCACGGACTGTCTCACCCACAGCGCGGTTTGAGCCAGTACCTCCAATGTAACCTCCAACTCGCCATCCCGAAGACGACAGTCCACGCTTTTTAGGGTAATAGCCGCCTCCGGCTCCGCCTCATCAGAAGCTAACCCAAGGTCCAGGATTTGGGAATACGGCAGTTCAAACCGAACTTGCGTCAGGCTCTCCCCGCTTCGGTAAACAGTAATTAACTGAATATCCCCTTTGAGCACCAGCTTTTTCCCAATAAATTTCGCATCTATGGATCCTAACTCTGCCCGATAGAATAGCAGTTCCTCAATTTCAGGCTTAGAAGCGGGAGGGCGCAGGACATCCGAAAAGGTGAATACTTTTTCCGCCACATCAGAAATAAGACAGCATTTGCATGGGCTGAACAGCTTCTCCAGCCCATCTCCCTCTCCACCAGTCACATCCTGGCTTAACTCACAGTGCTCCTGTTGATAGACTGCCGCCCAAACTGCAAGGTTTACCCGCACCAGCATCTTCCGTGGGTTCATTGTTCGCGCATCTGCTGACGACACATGAACAATTGCCTGCACAGGGCACCCGCTGTGAAATTGGGGATCGTCCCGGATGCATTGAAACGGCAGCGTCACCTCTAATGACCTGGGTGCGGTTTCCCCCTCCGGTATGTAGAGAACAGTAACCCGCGCGGCGCCTGACAGCCTGAGAGAACCCTCTCCCAGCTCTTTATCCTTCAAAAAAACCTTACCAACCGCTGACACGATGCGGGAAATATCCGGGCAGGCATCCGGCACGATGCTTTCGAGGGTTTCCTCCTGGGAAAACATCCCATGACTGACCAGCCGGTATCCCTCCATCGTAATGCGCTGTAGCTCCATGTCCATAGGCTTCCTCTCCTTGCACGTATTCTGTGACCACTATATGAGGAAGAACATCTGGATATGTCCATTGTATTCAGTCCATATGGAAGATTTTGCGCATCAGGCCGCACAGTGCCTTCGGAAACTTCACTACCACGACTCGCATGAAAACAGCCCCCTTTCTCACCGCTGGAATCTATACCCAGCATATGAAAAGGGGGGCTGTCTGGTTCCACTCATTTTTTCGTAAGCTCCCAAGTGGGAATTTCTCTGGCCTGCTCATACAGGCGAACATAACTTTTGTACCGGCTGGCGGAAATTCCTCCCTCCGCCAAAGCCCTTCGCACGGCGCACCCCTGCTCTTTCACGTGGGCACAACCCTGAAAACGACACTGCTCTAAATAGGGCTGGAACTCGCGAAATGCGCTGGCCAACTCCTCCTTGGGAATAGCCTCCATTTGCTCCACGTCAAAGGCTGAAAAACCTGGCGTATCGGCCACCAGTCCCCCTCCCACTGGAAACAACTCCACATGGCGAGTGGTGTGCCGGCCGCGCCCCAGCTTTGCGCTGACCTCGCCCACCGGAAGCCCAAAGCTCGGGTGCAAGGCGTTCAGGATACTGGATTTTCCCACGCCGGAGTTTCCTGTAAAGGCAGATACCTTTCCATATAGTTCCCTGGCGAGCTCCTCCACTCCGTCCCCGGTTTCCGCACTGACCTGGATCGTATAAAAACCCGCACCACGATAGAGCTCCACCAGTTCCTCGGCACGATCCAAATCGCATTTGTTAAAGCAAATCAATACGTCGCAGCCTTTCCATTCTGCCATCGCCGCCATGCGGTCAATTAGAAATGGGTCGGTCACCGGCACTGCACCCGATGCTACAATCACGATTAAATCTATATTTGCCACTGTGGGCCGACAAAACTGGTTTTTCCGCGGCAAAATGGCATCCACCATACCAGCGCCATCCTCTGAGCAGCTAATTTCCACCCGGTCTCCCACCAAGGGAACCTGCCGTTGGTGGCGCAGCTTTCCACGTCCACGACATGGTATGGGCTGCTCTCCACCAACCTCCACGTAATAAAACCCGCTAAGCGCTTTGATAATCTGTCCTGTCATACCGTCAGAATTGCAGCGGGTAGCTGCGCTCTAAAATCTCATTGATATAAATATACACCATCTGTAGGCCGGATGCGTTAATCTGCCGGCTTAACACCCCGGTGGATGCCTCGACCGCCCCATCATACAGGGTTACGTCTCCCACCACGATGCGAACATTCACCGAACCCACATACCTGCTCAAATCCACAGAAATCGTCTGTGTACTGGTGGGCACCGAAACGTCCTGCGTGGCCACTACAGATGGGTCCTCACTTTGCAGCGGAGGATCCGTCACCACCGGCTCATCAGATGGTGTGGGCTCCGGCGGCTCCTCCGGACCAAGGCTGACCCAGAAGTCAATGGTCGTCCCCTGCTCTACCTCCGTGCGTTCATTGACGCTCTGCCAAAAGACCCGCCCCTCGGCGTACTCGTCGTTGTGATACCGCTCTACCTTACCCATTTTCAGCCCCAGGCTGTCCAGCTGACTCTGAACCTGGTCAAAGTTCACATTGATGAACCGAGGCACCATGACAGGCACACTCTCCGGCCCGCTACTGATGACGATGGTAACTTCCTCCTGGTATCCTTTCCCCACCAGTGTGCCCTCAAACGGAGTATACGAAATAATATATCCCTTGGTGATATCATCGGAAGGAGCATATTCCTGTATCACCTTCAAGCCCATCTCATTTTGCAGCTTTTGCAGGGCCTGTCGGGCATCCCAGCCTTCTACACGCGGCATATACATCTTATCCTCGCCACCGCTGATATTCACGGTGATCGTCTTCTCGCCCTCTCGGACCTTGGTATTGGCATCCGGCGTCTGTGCGCAGATCTGTCCCTCGGGATATTCGGCATTGTAAACGGTTCCGCCATTTTCCAGCGTGAAGTCTCCCAATATTGACTTATCATTTTCTATCTCTTCCAGCGTCTTCCCCAATAACGAGGGAACGGAATACTCCTGTACCTCGCTGAACATCCCTTTTAACAGGAAATTATACAGAAAATAGACCATTCCACAGATAAACAACAGAATCACGAGAATTGCAATCAGCCCGGGCAAAACTCCTCCCCCTCGCCGCGGCGGCTCATCGTCATAATCGTCCTCCGGCTCCTCTCGGCGCCGCTCACGGCGATCTGACGGCGCCTGCTCCCTTGTTCTGTGCGCCCGCTCAGCTTGGCTTATAGAATGAATTGCCGGCACAATCATTGTCGGCTCATCTGTCTCATTGGGCTGCGAGACTTCCATATTAGGATTTTTACGAAATTCCTTCAGGTCCTCCAGCATCTCATCGGCCGATCCATACCGCTGCGCTAAATCCGGGGCCATAGCCTTCATTGTGATGTCCTCCAACGCCTTTGGAATCTCCGGATTCAAGCTTCTGGGCGGGACGGGAATGGAATTAATGTGCTGAATCGCCACGAATACCGGCGTGTCTCCCTCAAACGGCAACCGCCCCGTCAACATCTCATACAGCACTACGCCGGCAGAATAGATATCAGTGCGGCAGTCCACATGGCTGCCCTTCGCCTGTTCCGGAGAAATATAGTGGACAGACCCGATAGCCTCCTGCGTCAGAGTATTCTGGGCGGAGCTGGCCAGTTGAGCAATTCCAAAATCGGTCACCTTCACGCTGCCATCCCGAAGAACCATAATGTTGTGAGGCTTGATGTCCCGATGGATAATCCCACGGCTGTGAGCGTGGCTCAACGCCCGAACAATCTGAGTGATAAAGTGGAGAGCCTCACGCCAGTTCAGCGGCGTTCCCCGTTTTTGCATATACTGCTTCAATGTCATGCCATCCACCAGTTCCATGACAATATAGTCCAAGCCGTCTGAGTGGCTCACGTCATAAACTGAAACAATATTGGCATTGGACAACATCGCTACAGCCTGGGACTCGTCATGAAAACGGCGGCGGAAATCCGCGTCGCTGGCCAATTCAGGCTTCAAAATCTTGACCGCCACTAAGCGATTCAGTCGATGGCATCGGGCCTTATATACTACTGCCATACCCCCCGTGCCAATGCACTCCAGAATTTCATAGCGGTTGTCGAGCATTTTACCTATGTATTGATCCATGGTAAAGTCCTCCTCATTTACAGCTGTGCCAACACAACAGTTACGTTGTCTGGCGCACCCAATTCCAATGTCATTTTAAGCAGACTTTGGCCAAGCTGCTCCACATCTGTCTCCTCTAATGCCTTTTGAAGCAGGACACGGTCCGACAGCATATTGCTCAGTCCATCGCTACACAGCAGCAGAAGGCTGCCTGACCCGGTCTCCACCCGAAGCAAATCACAGTCTACCTTGCGTTCTACTCCTAACGCCCTGGTAATCAGGTTTTTCTTTGGATGTACCCTGGCCTCCTCCGCAGTGATTTCGCCCCGGTCCACCAAAAGCTGAACCAGCGAATGGTCCACAGTTACCTGCTGAATCATCCCGTTTTCAATGAGATAGCAGCGGCTGTCGCCCACATTTACCACATAGGATTCCCCAGGCAATGCCAAAGCCGCCACCAAGGTGGTACCCATCCCCTGATAATCTATATGGTTCTGCGCCAAGTCAAACACTTGCTGGTTAGCTCTTTCGCACGCATGGAGCAACAGCTCCTCCCACCATTCTGGATCATCATGAGCGCCATTCTTAAATTCTTCCTCCACTGCGGTAGCAAATGCCTCCACTGCCGCTGAACTGGCGACGTTTCCGGCCTGGTACCCCCCCATGCCATCGCAAACCACCAACATGGCGGTATAGTCATCCAACTGACGAAGAACAAAGCTGTCTTGATTGTCTTTTCTGTGGCAGCCCACATCCGTCACTCCAAAAAGCTTCATGAAGGTTCCTCCTTCCGGGAATTGGGTTATTGCTGTTGAATATGCTTCCGTCTCAGTTGGCCGCATGAGGCATCAATATCACTCCCCAGCTTCCGCCGTACGGTAACGGTGACGCCCCGACTCTCCAGCCGCTGCTGAAACTGCCTTATCCGACGGCTCGGCTTCAGCGGCGATTCTGCCACGTTGTTCAGGGTAATCAAATTCACGTGCCCTCCCTGTCCATACAGGAGTTCAGCCAACCGGTCTGCCTGGGCATCTGTGTCGTTCACACCGTCAATCATCGCATATTCATAAGAAATCCGTCTGCCGGTAACCTCAAAGTAATGGCGGCAGGCCTCCATCAGCGGACCCACGCCCACCCCCCGGTTGACCGGCATCAGCTGGGAACGGGTTTCATCATCTGGCGCATGAAGGGATACGCTTAACGTTAATTGTAACCCAAGCGTAGCCAGTTTGTCAATTTTCTTTATCAACCCACAGGTAGACAGTGAGATATGCCGCATCCCGATGTTCATACCATCTGGATGATTGACCAGCGCAAGAAATTGCAGAACGTTCTCAAAATTATCCAGCGGTTCTCCAATTCCCATCATAACAATATTGGATATTTTTTCTCCGCTGTCCTTTTGGGTAAATATCACTTGGTCCAGTATTTCAGCGGGTGTCAAGTTTCGAATCTTGCCACCCAAAGCAGAGGCGCAAAAGACGCAACCCATATTGCAGCCCACCTGACTGGACACGCACACAGTATTCCCATGCTTGTAGCGCATCAATACCGTCTCTATACAATTTCCGTCCCAAAGCCGCCACAGGTATTTTATGGTTCCGTCAATTTGGGAGGTCTGCTTGCGCTCCACCACAGGAACAGTAAGCCTGCACGTCTGGCTCAGCTGCTCTCGCAACGCTTTGGGCAGATTGCTCATCTCCTCAAAGGACTCCACTCCCTGATGAAGCCATCGAAATGCCTGCAAGCCTCGAAAAGCGGGCTGATTCAATTCCTTCAAATAGGCTGTCAATTCTTCCGGCGCCATTGATTTGAAATCAATCATACGGCCCCTCCCTCTCTGCGCAGCTTGGCGATAAAAAAGCCGTCTGTGCCATGAACGTGGGGCCAGAAAGTCATCCGGCCTGGCTGCAATCCAATTTCAGGAAGGTCAAAGGATTCTATGCAAAACTGAGGATGCGTCTTTAAAAATGCTTCCACAACCCCTTCGTTTTCCTGCCGCAGCAGAGTACAGGTGGAGTAGACCAATACCCCGCCTCTCCGCACATACTGCGAGCAATTATCCAAAATCGTCTGTTGAATCCTGGGCAATCCATCTATAGCCGCCTCATGCTTATAGCGGATATCAGGCTTTTTTCGAATAATGCCCAGGCCGGAACACGGCACATCCACAAGTACCACGTCAAACCTCTCCAGCCATTCCGTTTGACATTCAGTTGCATCTTGGAGTTGAGGCTCTATTATGGACAGTCCCAGACGGTTCCGTCCCGCCTCTATCAACCTAATTTTATGAGGATGGATATCGCAGGAGATAATTTGTCCCTGATTTTTCATATCTATGGCCGCGGCAAAAGATTTTCCGCCAGGAGCGGCACAGCAGTCCAGAACCCTGCTCCCTGGCGCTATATTTGCTACACGCACCGCCAACCTGGCAGCCGCATCCTGAATATAGAACTTGCCCTGTTGAAATGCGGGTAGCCGCTCCAAATTTCCCGTTCCGCTGAGCAGAAGACAGTCTGTCAACCAGGGATGCGGTCGCGCTGTCACACCAGCTTGCTGCAATTCCACCCGCAGCTCTGCGAAATTTGTGTGTAACGTATTGACTTGGGCCGTAGTGGGCGGCTGCTCATTGTTGGCTGCCAAAAGCGCCTCCGCACCGTCCGGCCCCAACTCTGCAACAAACCTCCCAACCAGCCAAGCCGGATGGCTGTACTTGATTGACAAGCTTTTTTCCTTGTCTGGAAAATCGGGCGCTGAAAGCTTTTCCTGCCGAAGTACAGACCGCAGAATTCCATTGACCATCCCAGATGCTCTGGGATTTCGACAATGCTTTTTTGTCAGCTCAACCGCTTCATTGACAGCAGCGCTACACGGTATCTTATCCAAGAATAGAAGTTGATAGAGCGCCACCCGAAGATTACACAGCACCCTCACATCCAGCTTATCCAGCGGACTTTTGCTAAATGCCTCCAGATGCCAGTCCAGTAACAGCTTATTCTGTAGCACCCCGTAACTCAGGTGGGCGGCTAACGCCGCTTCCCGCCGGTCCAGCTTCTGCTCTCGCAGCACTTTCTTCAAATATCCGTCTGACCACGCGCCCTGCCGCTCACAGGCGGTCAGGGTCAACATTGCGGCCTCTCTGGCCGAACCCATGAGCTTCCCTCCTAATTTTCAAGCATTACACCGACCTGAATCGGATGGCCCATTAAAAAAGCCGATGCAGTCATTACCTTTTTGCCGTCCGGCTGCAGCTCCAAAATTTCCAGAACCTGTCCATCTCCACAGCTGATACACAGCCCCCGCTTGTCCGCCTGTAGCACGCTACCCGACGCCTGCCCGCTGTGCACTCCCAGAAGGCTTGTACGCACAATTTTGCACCGCACTGTGTCCAACACCGCCGTAGCAGCTGGCCAGGGATACAGTCCACGCACTTGATCGTGAAGCTGCCGCGCTGTTTTTCGCCAGTCCATCGGAGACAGTTCTTTGGACAACATGGGCGCATAGCAAGATAGATCGTCATCCTGCGGCACGGCGGCGGCCGTGCCCTGGCCAAGCTGATCCACTACCTCAACCAAAAGCTCAGCGCCTAAATCCGCCAAGCGCCCAAAAAGCTCTGCTGCATTTTCGTTGACGTCAATGGGGGTTGACCTCTGTGCCAGAATGTCTCCGGTGTCCAGTCCTTCCGCCATATACATGATTGTGACGCCAGTTTTATCCTCGCCGTTGAGAATTGCCCAGTTAATCGGCGCAGCCCCGCGGTATTTTGGCAGCAGCGAGGAGTGCACATTGACGCACCCCAATTTCGGCAGCTCCAAAACCTCCGGCGGCAAGAGCTTTCCATAGGCCGTAACCACAATCAACTCCGGCTCCAGTTCCTTCAGTATACCCAGGGCCTCTCCGTCCCGCATCTTTGCAGGCTGAAACACCCGAAGCCCAGTTGACAAGCAGTACTCCTTTACTGGAGAAGGTTGACGCTTCATTCCACGGTTTTTCGGCTTGTCTGGCTGGGTAAATACGCCGCAAATCTCATGTCCCTCCGCCACCAAGGCTTTCAGAGACGGAACCGCAAAGTCCGGCGTTCCCATAAAGACAATCCTCATGAAAATTCCTCCATATCTTCCAGCTCCTCTAAAGTATACAGCCTGTCTGTATGCTCTACAAACAGGTGTCCATCCAAATGTTCCGTCTCATGGCAGAAGCACCGAGCCACCATCTCCTCACCGGACACCTCGAAGGTGTTCCCATTCCGATCCTGCGCTCGCACCGTCACAAAGTTGGGCCGGACCACTTTCCCGTACATTCCAGGTACGCTGAGGCATCCCTCCATGCCATCCTGCTCCCCCTCTTGGTAAATAATGACTGGGTTGACCAGTTCAATCATCTGATCCTGCTCATCCACCACAATCACTACTCGACGCAGAATTCCCACTTGGGGCGCTGCCAAACCAACGCCGCCTGACGCCTCCAGCGTTTCTTTCATATCGTCCAAAAGCCAATGCAGCTTTCGGTCAAATTTTTCTACCGGACGGCACACTTTTTCCAATGCGGAATCTCCCTGCGTCAAAATTTTTCTTAATGCCATTGATATGCTCCTCCTTATTACTCGACGGGGTTTACATCCGCAAAAAGAGCCACCCCACGGTTTTTTTTATCTGTTTGAGCCTGACGGAGCAGGTGCGCTGTCAGCTGTCGCATATTTTTAGTATTTTTAGCATTTAGAATCAGACGATAGCGATAACGATCATTTACCTTGGCCACTGGAGCAGCCGCCGGGCCCAAAAGACGATACGGAACGCCCGCATAAATTCCCTGACTCATGGCCATAGTGACGTTCTCTCGTAAACACAAGCAAGCCTGCAATACTGCCGTCTCCTCCAACCCAGATGCGCAAAACACAAACATATCATTACAGGGCGGTAAATCCCGTATCTCCCTGAGCATAATCTCCTGACGGTAAAATGAATCATAGTCTTGCCGTGCGGCACATTGAATGACCTCATGATCTGGCGTCAGGGTTTGAATGATTGCCTGTCCGACTTTATTCCCCCGTCCCGCCCGTCCGGCTACCTGCGCCAGCAGGGAAAACGTTCGCTCACCGGCATAAATATCTCCTGTGTAAAGGGTTTGGTCCGCCGATATCGCTCCTACCAAGGTCACATTTTCAAAATCCAACCCCTTTGCCACCATTTGAGTGCCCAATAGAATTGGAATTTTCTCCTTTTGAAATTGTTTAAGCAACTTCTCGTGGCTGTGCGTTGCGGAAATTGTATCCGCATCCATTCGAAGCACGCTCACTCCAGGCATCAGTCCCTGAAGCTCCTCCTCCACCTTCTGTGTTCCTGCCCCCACAAAGTTCAATAAGCCGCCGCATACCGGGCAGCGTTCGGGCAGTGGTTGAGAGAAGCCACAGTAGTGACACATGAGTCTTCGATTTGCAGAGTGGTAGGTTAGGTGCACTGAGCACCGGGGGCAGGTAGGCGCTTCGCCGCACTCCCCGCAGCTCACCATACGGTGAGCCCCTCGACGGTTGAGAAACAAAATTGCCTGCTCTCCACGTTCCACAGTCTGCCACAGGCGCTGAGCCAACTCAGCACTGATGCAGCCGCCATTTCCCCGGCGAAGCTCCTCCCTCATATCCACAACCGTCACTTGGGGCAGTCCCTGCTCGTTAAAGCGGCGGCGGAGTGAAACGAGGCTGTATTCCCCCCGACGTGCATGATACATCGTGTGAACAGATGGCGTCGCCGAGCCCAGCAGCAGCAGCGCACCTGCTTTATAGCATCGGTAACGGGCCACCTCCCGTGCGTGATACCGCGGATTCTGTCCTGACTTGTAGGACGGTTCCTGCTCCTCATCTATAATAATGATACCCAGGTCAGACAGAGGCGCAAAAACTGCCGAACGAGTTCCCACAACCACCTTGGCCTCTCCCCGGCAAATCCGCTTCCATTCATCGCAGCGCTCTCCAGATGACAGCGAGCTGTGCAATATCGCCACTTCATGCCCGAAATGAGCGGAAAATATCCTCATGAGCTGGGGTGTTAAGGCAATCTCCGGCACCATCACCAATGCCGTTTTCCCCTTTTCCAATAGGGCTTGAATCAGCTTCAAATATATCTGTGTTTTTCCGCTTCCTGTGACTCCATACAGCACAGCTGCGGCACCATTCCCAGCCTTTATTAACTCCAGCAGACTCTCATAGGCCATCTGCTGCTCTGCATTGAGAGTCACTGTCACAGCCTCAGCCTGCTCCACTTCCGGCAAACTGGGTCTGCGATATACCTCCTGTTTGGATAAAGCTAAGATTCCTTGCCGCTCCAGTGATTTAAGCGTGCTCATTGAAGCGCCAGTAAAATAGCACAGCTCCTTGGCTGAGACCTCTCCCATAGCGCACAAGGCTTCCCCTACAGCATACTGAAGTGGAGCGCGTTTCCGCTTTGACGCCAGCGCAGCCATCGCCTCGCCTGGGTCCATGACCAACACGGCTATCTGCTGCGATTTATCATTGACACCCCGCGCGGCGCTGGCCTCCTGAACGATAACTCCCTTTTGCGCTAACATTCGCAGAGCAGGTCCCGGGTCAGCGGTTCCAAACGCCATGCGAATTTTTCCCAACTCAGCCCAACCGTGATTGGCAAACAGCATCTCAACTAATTTCTGGGCCAAAAGGTCACTGCCAGCAGCCTTATAGGCCGCCTCTTGGTCCACCTCAGGTGCGATACGCCAGCAGTCCTTTAAGGAAAACCACAACCCTGCAGGAAGCATAACCCGCATGGCATCATATACCGTACAGAAATACTGCTCCCTCATCCATAGGGCCAGCTGAATAAATGCCGCTCCCAGCATCGGCTCCTCGTCCAAGAGCGCAATCACATCCTTCAGCTTAGCACTATCTTCCCGTTGTCCCAAAGCCAGCACGATTCCGTCACATACTCTGTTTCCCACGCCAAAGGGAACCGCCGCCCGCATTCCAGGGCGCACAACCCCCTCTAACTTTGAGGGAATCCGATAATCATAGGGCCGGTCAATGGCGTAGGTGGCTGCCGATACGGCAATTTTTGCAATGCTTGCCACGGCGTACGTCACCTCAACTCTTATTCGTTTAAGTCCAAAGGGCAAGCGGGGTTCCCGCTTGCCCGTCTGACTTATTCCTCATCCATCTCCTCAATCTGAAGCGCTCCGCTGGCTACCTCATGGATCGCTAGGGAAACCGCCTTCTCCTCCAGCGGCTCTCCGGAAATCTCAGCCTCGCTGGACAGCTTTCTGGCCCGGCTTGCAACCATATTCACCAGCATGTACCGGCTGGGCACCTCATTAAGCAAATCTTTAATCGCGGGATAAAGTAACATGTTGTCTCCTCCTATACGCCTGAAATGGCATTATTCTAACACGCGTTTCCTACGATGCTCTGTATCATAAAGAGCAGCTTTGATGTGCGGCACTGCTCCGCCTGAAGGATAGACAGGATTTCTCCAGCGGCAGACACAACCGTATCATTGACCACCAGATAATCGTAGTGCACGCTTTCCCTGCACTCCTCCCGTGCCTTTTCCAGACGGCGCTGGATTGTCTCCTCCTCATCGGTATTTCGCCGGTGAAGCCGGCGGGACAACTCCTCAATCGAAGGCGGGACCAAAAAAATCAGCACCGCCTCCGGGCAACGCTCCTTTACCTTTGCTGCCCCCTGTACCTCAATATCCAACAATACGTCCACTCCGCGCTCCAGCTGTTCGCGAATGACTTTCAGGGAGGTGCCATAATAATTCCCCACATATTCGGCATACTCCAGCAATTCGTCATCGGCAATCATTCGCTCAAACTCCTGCCGGGAAACAAAATTATAGTTCACGCCGTCCGCCTCACCTGTTCGGGGCTGCCGGGTGGTAAAGGAAACGGAAAAATGAATATCGCGCCGGCTGCTCAAAAGCTCGGATATCACCGTGCTCTTGCCCACGCCAGAGGGACCGGAGAGCACAATCAGCTCTCCCTTTCTTTGACCTGCCAACGTTCTCACAGCTCATCCTCCTCCATCTCTTGCTCCTCTCCCGCTCCATCGCCAAATTGGGCCGCCAACTGCTGAACGCCCAGCGATGACCAAATTACATGGTCGCTGTCCATCACCAAAACCGAGCGGGTTTTGCGGCCGAAGCTGGCGTCGATGAGCATTCCCCGCTCCCGCGCCTCCTGCCCCAAGCGCTTGACGGGCGCGGAATCCGGGCTGACAACAGCGATTACCCGCTGGGCTGACACCACGCTGCCAAAACCAATATTGATCAGCTTCATCGCGGTTCACTCCAAATTCTGGACCTGTTCCCGAATTTTTTCAATCTCTGCTTTCATATCCACCACATAACGGGTAATTTCCAGGTCGCTGCATTTGGAGCCTATGGTATTCGTCTCCCGATTAAATTCTTGAATCAGAAAGTCCAGCTTGCGCCCCACCGCACCGCCGGCAACCAACAGCTCTCGAAGCTGCCCCAAATGGCTGTGCAGCCGCACCGTTTCCTCATCCACTGCCACTTTATCGGCGAAAATCGCCGCCTCCGTCAGCAACCGCCCCTCGTCAATCTGAACGTTTTGCAGAATTTCCTGCATTTTTGTCGCCAGTCTTGCCCGGTAGTCTGCCACTGTCTGAGGCGAACGAACCTCTACCCGGCCCAACAGCTCCTCAATGCGGTTTGCCCGGTCCAGAATATCCGCCGCCAACCGCGCACCTTCCGTAGCCCGCATGGCGTTAAAATCCTCAATCGCCAGGTCCAGCACCGTAAGCAGCCGTTCCTTCACCTGCTCCAGATCCTCCGCCCGCTTCTCCACCGTGAGCACATCTGGAAAACGGGCCAAGTCGGTGGCGCGGTACTCCCGCTTCACCCTGCCACAGCCCAGCTCGCAAAGGGCTTGCAGTGCGTCTACATAGCTCTTGGCCAGCTCCTCATTCACGGTGACTACCATATCATCCCCGCCCGACCGGGTAATGGTGACAAATACGTCCACCTTTCCCCGGCTTACGCCAGCCTGCACCTTGGTCTTCATGGCATCCTCCGCAAAGATATACGCCCGAGGCATTTTCACCGTGCAATCCAAATAGCGGTTGTTCACTGCCCTGAGCTCAACTGTAATCTGAAGCCCCTCAAAGGACAGCTCTCCCCGGCCATAGCCAGTCATGCTTTTTACCATATCCGTGCCTCCATTTTCAATGAACTGCCCGCTGAACCCGGGATATATATACCGCGATCAACCGGCTAAATCCATAGTCATACAGTAAGAACACCACATTTGCCGCCAGATACAGCACCCATAGAGAGCCACTGAGCGCAGGCGGGAGCGATGCTGTTACAGCAGCAAACATTATCAGGCATATCACTGTGAAGGCTGCATTAAAAAACGCCAGCTTCAACAAATATTCCATCGGTTTTTCGCGCAGCCTCTCCACAAGAGACTTCACCATAGGATACAGCCCAAAAAGCACCCCAAACAGCAGCACACAAAATTTATCCGGCACCAGCAGAAATGCTATAATCACCACTGCCGCCCAGCACATGAATCCAGCCTTTAATCCCACGGATACCACTGCTGCTGCCGGGAGCAGCCCTGCCAGAGCCACGACGCCCCAGTTCCCAGTGGGCACCACAGCGCTGATATACACCAGCACCAGGGCCAGCGCACTGAGAACCGCCGGATAGGCCACCTTAACCGCCGCGCTTTTTCTTCTCATCTCAGCGACAGCCTCCACACATACAATTCATGCACATCATTGCCGTGCAGCAATCCAGTCCGTCACAGCCCGCACCAACCATATCCGGCTGATACCCATATCCTCCCCGCTGCATCATGTTCAGCGCCTGGCGATACTCCATGTTTCCAGGATCCATCTGTACAGCAAGCTGATAATTCTGCCGGGCTTCATCAATCCATCCCCGGCGGTAGGCAATACTCCCCATCAAAAAATACCACTCGCCATTTTTAGGGGCTCCCTGCAAAATCTGTTCTGCCACATCTAAATCGTTGTTATTAATATATTGCCGCACCTGTGAAAACTGCGCAGACCCGCCGGAGTTCTGCCGCTGCTGATAGGCCGCGCCGCCGTAGCCATAGCCGCTCTGGGCATAGCCGCCCCCAGAGCCGCCGGCGCGTCCTCTGGTGATCGCGTCGTAGGCCTCGTTGATCTCCTTCATCTTCTCCTCTGCCAGATCGGCCAGAGGATTGTTCTGATAATTGTCCGGGTGGTATTTCCGGGCCAAATCACGATAAGCTCTCTTAATTTCGTCATCACTGGCATCAGTGCTAACGCCCAGCACCTCATATGGATCTCTCATGTGGCTTTCTCCTTGTCTGTCTCATTTCTTTCCAGCGACCGTCCAATACTGCGCTTTGCACAGTAGGCAGGCCAAGATATAGTATATTTTCCACAATCGTCGTCCACCTTCCCAGTTCCATCAGATTGGCGGCGGCCCCTGCCAATTTGACAGAATGGGTGGCAGTGGTTTCCAAATAGTCCCGCTTCTCCCTTGCCTGCCCGTGAAAACGAGCGTCCAGCGGATTATACCGGCCAGCCCTTTGGTCCTCCTCTAAATCGTCCCAGGCATCCATCAGATAAATCCACCGGCCCAGATGATATAGCATCATCTCCAACGTACGCCTTATGGCGCTGCCCTCCGGGTAGGCCATGGAGCAGGAAGATAAAATGGCCGCAAAGGTGTCTGCTACCCGGTCAAGCTGATCCGTTCCCTCATTTTCCAGCTGCCTCAAATGCGCAAGCTCTTTTCTCACCCGCTGGTCAAACTCTGGCTGCTCCTGCGCCGCTCTGCGGTATGCCCGGCCAAATACCCAGCGAACCAAGCGAAACGGCAGTCCTGTTATCATCCCGTGGTCCGCTACGTCGTCCGACAGTTTGTGCCACGTCAGAATCATGCTTTGATCTGCGGCAACAGCAACTTGCCTTCCCTGAAGACAGGGCTGGCACCTGCGAAACGGGTGAATCGGACAGCGACGGCACGCGGATTCGTCTTTTGCGTCCCCAACTGTCAGCACAATGGCCAGAAAAGTAAAGTCATACTGCAAGGTAAGCCTGGCCAACCAGCCATGGCGCTCCCCCAAAGCGTGACACAGCCCACAATAGGCGCTCTGATAGGTCTCCCGCTGTTCCTTGTCCAGCCGGTCCAGAACAGGACGAACGTATCCAAACATATTCAGGACTGGGTGAGGGTGATCACGATGGAATAGTTCGAATTCATCGCGCCGATTTCTGCGTTGGAGCCCTCGCTGTCCAAACGAACGTTTACCGGCACAATCTGCTGTCCCGGCGTCGGGGTAATGTTCTGAAGGTCCGCCACAATTCGGATATTCTCCGCCGTCAGTTCCTCCATCAGCTCCTGGCTTCCTCTGATTTCCACCGGAACCTCCTTGGTCACAATATCCACATTCCATCCCTCCGGGTTGTGAATATACTGGATTCTCGTGGCGGCAAAGGTCTGGCTTACCACCTGCTTCTTAAATATGATTGTCACCCGAATATCCGTCAGGCCGCTGAGGTTTTTCAGTTCGTCGGCAAGGGGCACAGGGAAGGTCAGCTCGTCTCCATCCCGCACAGATCCCAGGTCAATGGTTGCCAGATTGATGGCCCCCTCCTTAATCAGCGCCGTCACCTCATCCTGGCTGCCTGCCACCATAATGGAATCCGCGCTCAGAAGGCAGTCCACATCATCCACATCCAGCCCGCCGCCAGCCGTCAGGTTTACCTTAAACGGGATTTCCGCCATCGCCCATACGGGGAAATTGACGTATACGGTCTCTACATCGCAGACGACATCCAGCTCCAGCACGTCTCCGCTGGCACCGATGAGCTCAAATCGAAATTCATCGCTCACAGGGGCGGTCAGCTCCTCCTCCGTAATGGTCACCCGGGCCTCCGCCACCTGGTTCACCAACTCCGCCCGGCCGCTCACCCATACCGTGCTGGGAGAAAATAGGAAGTCGTCCTCTGTTCCAGCCAGGTAGCCGTCCGCCGCCTTACCCTGAAATACCCCCTTCAGGGGAACCTCCCGGCGCAAAAACCGAGCCACTTCAAATGTAACCACGTTTCCGCTGACGCCGCTGACAAACTGCACCTGGCTTGGACTGACATCCGAGGGCAAATCTACAGTATAGTTAAGGGTGTGGCTGCCCGCCTCGCTGATATTAGACACATTGACGTTTGCCTGAAGGGCCCCTCTGGACAGCCGGGCCAGCACCGCGGGCGTGGCCCGCACTCCGATGTTAGTGGTCAACTCCTTGTTCACAATCATCAGATTTCGGTCCTCTAAAATATCCAGCCCGCTGAATGTCACCGGAACATTTGAAATGGTCTCATTTCTTGGAGTTCCATCGGTAGACGTCACATAGCACCAAATCGCCACCGTCAATATGATAGAAAGCACCACGTAGAGCGCTTTGCTGTCAAGAATCTTCTTTCCCATTGGAATTATCTCCCTTGATGCCCTTGAATACGTTGGAAATCCGTGCTGCGGCAGTGGTCGGCCTGTTCTCCTCCAGCGCGGGCATGAGCTCTAACCGAAGCAGCCGCTCCAGCGTTTCAGGTGACAGATGCCGTTTTAACATCCCATTGACCGCCACGGAAATTGATCCCGTCTCCTCAGAAACAATCGCCACCACCGCGTCCGAGTTCTCGCTGACGCCGATCCCCGCCCGATGGCGCATACCCAAATCCCGACTCAAGTTCACATTGCCGGACAAAGGAAGCATACATCCCGCGCCTACAATGCGGCCATTACGTACAATCACCGCCCCATCATGGAGAGGCGCCTTATTCCAAAATAGATTTTTCAGCAGTTCCGCAGACACTCGGCAGTCCAGCATGGTGCCGGTCTTGAGCATATCATCCAGCATCGTGCGCCGTTCAAACACCATCAGCGCGCCCACTTTGTCCCTTGAAAGGGACGTATATGCCTCCACCGTTTCTGCAATCGCGCTCTCCAGATCATTACCATAGGTCTCCGCCACAAACAGTTCCTTGATCTTGCCGCTGCCCATCTGCTCCAGGAAACGGCGCAGCTCCGGCTGAAAGATGATAATCAATGCAATTACGCCCAGCTCCATCGCGTTTCGAAGCACAAAATTGATCACTCGCAGATGGAATAGATCGGCCAAAGCCATCGCCACAACAATAAATATGATAGCCTTAACCACCTGCCCAGAACGGCTGCGCCGCACAAAGCGAAACAGATGATATATTCCAAAGGCAATGATTACCATGTCTAAAACATCGGCAAAGCCGATGAGCCTGAGATACTCTGGCGCCGATTTCAGCGCCTCCCAGATAGCGTCCATACGCATCCACCCTTTTCCGCCGCTTGATTCACAACCCGCTCGCCCTCTGCCGATACCAGGTTAGTTGACTATTTCATAATATTATAGCCTATTCCCTGCCAGTTGGCAAGCCAATCACGGGCAAATCAAAGAAAATTCAAAATTTGGTCAACAAAAAAGGCGTGGATTTACCACGCCTTTTTGCCGTCTTTCACAATATTTTGGAATACTATAGCCGCTTGATCCACCTGATATGCGCTATTAAAGGCAGAAAAGCTAAATCGGATCGTACCGCTTTCGGCCGTCCCCGCCGTTTGATGGGCCAGAGGTGCACAGTGCAGGCCGGCTCTCACCGCCACATCCCGCCGTGCCAGCTGTTCCGCAATAGCTTCACAGTCCATCCCATCCACCACCACAGAAAACAATCCGCTTTGATTCTGCCCACCCCGGAAGATCTGAAGCCTCTTTACACCAGCCAGCCGGTCCATCATTCGCTGTGCCAGCCAACACTCATGGGCATGAATCCGCTCAATACCCTTATGGCTGACAAAACGAATCCCCTCCAGCAGTCCGGCGGCACCGCACACATTTTGCGTCCCCGCTTCCAGCCGGTCCGGCAAAAAATCCGGCATCTCCTGCTGAGCGGACAGGCTGCCTGTCCCGCCGTACAGCAAGGGCACTGTGTCTGCCCCGCACAGCAGCAGCCCTGTGCCTTGGGGGCCATACAATCCTTTGTGCCCCGGCATAGCCACAAACGCAGCGTTCCATTCCTCCATATTGACAGGGACAATTCCTGCGGACTGAGACGCGTCTACAACCAGCGGCTTCCCCCGCTCCCGGCAAACCTTGGCAATCCGTTCTACCGGCTGAATGAAACCAAACACATTGGACACATGATTGCATATTACCACGTCCACCTCCGGCGAGATTTCCCGCTCAAAGGCCGCATACCCCTCATCGGCATCAAACAGCTTCCCCGCTGCCACCTTAACCTTTACGCCGGGAATGGCGTGGAGGGGACGTGTGACCGCATTATGTTCATAGCCCGAGATTAGGACCGTTCCGCCAGGCCGCACCAGTGAATGAATGGCCACATTCAGTCCATGCGTGGCGTTTGATGTGAGTATCACACGCTCTGGATCCCCGACGTGAAACAGCTGTGCCGCCTGCTCCCGCACCCGGTAAACCAACTCTGCCGCCCCCATGCCAGCCTTATGTCCACCGCGCCCCGGACTGGCCAGGTGAGTCATTGCCCAAGCGCTGGCTTTGGGAACGGACGGCGGTTTTTCCAGCGTAGTTGCCGCACTGTCCAAATATATCATGCCTTCACCTCGCTGTATGCCCCGTCCGCAGATTGAAGAAACACCTGCTTTGGCGCCATCCCCTCCCGGCGTAAAATTACCAGTGCATCGGTGAGCCGGCGCTCCGGAATCCGCACACAATAGCCACATCCCTCTTTGGAGATGAGCTTTGGAGCGCGAAGAACAGAGCTGGGAATTCCCGCTCGCTCCAGCACATGAGCTGTTCGTTGTGCGTAGGTCAGTGAGCGGCAAATGATCAGATAATAAACCATAGGCCCACCATTCCTTTCCCATAGTGTCCTGGACGGAACGTGGAAACGCTCCTTCCAAGGCATCATATGCCTTGGAAGGAGCGTTGGTTCTTCTCACGCTCTATTGTTCTGTCAGCAGGACCACAGCATGGGCGGCAATGCCCTCTCCCCCCCCGGTAAAGCCCAATCCCTCCTCTGTGGTAGCCTTGATGCTCACCCGGTCCGTGTCAACGCCCATAGCCCTCGCCAGATTGTCCCGCATGACTGGAATATGCGCCGCCAGCTTAGGCCTTTGGGCTATAACTGTAGCGTCCACATTGCCCACAGCATATTCCCTCTTGCTCAAAACGTCTACCACGTGTCTGAGCAATGCCAAACTGTCTGCTCCCTCATACGCCGGGTCGGTGTCGGGAAAGAGCTTCCCAATGTCGCCCAAGGCCGCCGCCCCTAAAAGCGCATCCATCACAGCGTGAACCAGCACATCCGCATCGGAATGCCCCAGCAATCCCTTTTCATACGGAATCTCTACTCCACCCAAAACCAGTTTCCGCCCATTCGTCAGCCGGTGCACATCATATCCGTGCCCAATTCTCATGGCAGCACAGCCTCCTCAACCAAGTGCTCTGCAACAACCAAATCCATCGGCGTAGTCAGCTTCATGTTTCGCTCATCCCCAGCAGTAAGCACCACTTTCATCCCTAAACGTTCCACCGCCGCGCAGTCATCCGTCAGCTCTGCCCCATCGTCCAGCGCCTTTTGCAGCGCCGCACGGATCAAAGATGCGTCAAAGACTTGGGGCGTCTGTATCGCATATAGCTCGGTCCGCTCCAGCGTTTGATTCACAATGCCATTCTGCGCGATTTTAATGGTATCCTTGACCGGTATGGCGGGGGCGGCTGCGCCATTTTGAGCCGCCTGGGCCACCGCACCCTCAATTACCTGAACGGAAACAAGCGGCCGGGCGCCGTCGTGAATTGCAATGAGAGGAAGATTACGGCTGATCTCCAACGTCCCCAGACGGGCCGACTGTGTGCGGGTCTCCCCTCCCCGAATCACCTTGCTCACCTTGGTCAACTGAAACTGCTGACACAGCCGAGCCACCTCGGGGACCAAGTCTTCCCTGGTCACCACTACGATTTCCCCAACGCTTGGCGCCTGCTCAAACGCCTCAACACAGCGCACAATGACCGGTAATCCCCCTATATCAGCCATCAGTTTGTCCAGCCCCATGCGGCTGGAAGCACCGGCCGCCACGATGATTGCGCCGCACAGCGGCTGTGGCTCTTTCTTCTTTCTGAAAAAAAATCCCATTATGTCTCCTCCTGCGCAAAAAGGAGCCCTTCGGCTCCCTCCCGCTAATGACTCAGTAAAACGTCAATATTTGCTTCCACCGTTTTATAGGGCAGGCTCTGCGCCAACACCAGTTCAGAAATTAAAATTTGTTTGGCCGCATGGAGCATTTTACGCTCTCCGTTCGACAGACCACGTTGGCTCTCCCGAAGCAAAAGGCCCTTCACCACCCGCGCAACCTCCAGCAAATCACCGCTTTTCAGGCGCACCATATTTTCTCGATAGCGGCGGTTCCAATTCTGTGCCATATCCACTTCAATGCTTTCCATAGCGCTGATAAGGCTTTCCGCCTCCTGCCCCGACACCACAGGACGCACACCAATCTCCTGGGTATTCTCAGTGGGGATCATCACTGTCATGCTGCCTACTGATAGCCTCAACAAATAATATTCCTGGATTTGACCCGCTACCTTGCGCTGGACAATCGAGTCAATCACTCCCGCGCCATGCATAGGGTGGACAACCTTGTCTCCAATCTGATACACTGCCTCGCCTCCCTTATCATACGTATAACATCTCATAAATAGTATACTCTTTTACATTTGGCAATGCAACCATTATTTTAATGAAATAAGAAAAAAACTCAAATTTTATCCATATTTTGAAACGGCGCCATACAAATCCCCCCCAAAGGGCTGTACAGCGCCGTTCTGATTATCTCTAATTTGTCATTTTAAGCCGGAAGCAGCCCAAGCTTCCTCAACGCTTGAGAAATGCCATCCTCCTCCACGCAAGCCGTTATGTAATCCGCCGCTTCCTTAATCCGTTCCACTGCATTGCCCATAGCTACGCTGGTCCCTACCAGCTTGAGCATTGCCTCATCGTTCTCTCCATCGCCGAAGGCCATGACCTCGTCCGCAGCCAGTCCGTACCGTGCCATAGTCGCCTGAACTCCAACCGCCTTTCCTCCGTTCTTCGAAAAGATATCAATTCCTTTGGGGTGCCAGCGGGAATGGTCGCAGTGAGGCATAACGGACAGAAACCGCTCCTCATTCTCTGCCCCCACCATTGGAACAAATTGGTATACCTTTTCCTCCAGCATCCACTCCGGCGGCCTGATTTCCCACAGCTCCGTGTGGAGAAACTGATAGATTTCCCGCATTCGGCCGTCAATTTTTGTCAGATAGCTTACGCCGTCTCCCTCCATCAACGCCGCGAAATCGGAATTTTCCCGGAGTACCCGGCAGGCCGCCTCCAGGTCCTCCCGGCAGATCGGTTGGTCCCAATAGACGCCCTCCTGGTCATAGCAGCACTGGCCGTTCAGCGTCACATAGCTGTCGAACACCACATCCCGCAGCATCCCTGTGCGGGCAAAATCCTGCCGGGCCCGGCCCGAGCTGATAAAAATCTTGATTCCTTTCGCCTGTAAGGCCAGCAGGTCCGCCCGAAGCTGATCCGAGAGCTGGGTTTGCCGAAAGCCCACCAGCGTCCCGTCCACGTCAAAAAAGATTCCCTTAATCATGCTTTTTCCGCGCTCCTGTTTTAAATTTCTCCGCCGCCGCCAGAAGCTCCTCCGCCCCGTCCAGCATAACCGCGGTGACGTCTCCGCCGCTGAGACGGGCCAGCTCCGATCTGCGGTGAACGCGGTCCAACCGCTCTACCTGGGTATAGGTGCGGCCATCCTTCTCCCCCTTTTCCACGGAAAAATGAACGTCTCCCATGGCGGCAATCTGAGGCAGATGGGTGACGCACAGCACCTGCTTGTTCCGGGACACCTGAAACAGCTTCTGCGCCACCTTTCCCGCGGCCCGGCCGGACACCCCGGTGTCCACCTCGTCAAAAATCAAGGTGGTTACCTGTTCCGTCTCCGCCAGCACATTTTTCAGCGCCAGCATAATGCGGGACAATTCGCCGCCGGAGGCAATTTTCTGAATTGGCTTCAGGTCTTCTCCCACATTGGCGGACATCAGAAAACGCACCACATCCATCCCAGTGGCATCCATCCCGTCCGCCCCATCCTTCGGCGCAAATTCCACCTGAAAACGCACCTTTGGCATATCCAGCTGGGTCAGCTCCGACTGGATGCACTGTGCAAGCCGCTGGGCCGCCAAGCGTCTTTCATCGGAAAGTATTTTCCCTTGCCTCTTTGCCTGTTCCAACGCTTTTTCCAGTTCCTTTTCCAGCCTTGTGATGCGGTCCTCAGAAAATTGAATGGCGTCCAGCTCCTGGCGGCAGTTTTCCAGGTACTCCAGCATCTTCTCCGTGCTGCCCCCATACTTCTTTTTCAGCCGGTATAGCTTATCCAGCCGCTCCTCCAACTCCTCCAACTCGCCGGGATAAAAGTCAAGCGTATCCCGCAAATCCCGCACCTGCTCCGCCAAATCGTCCACATCACACCGAAGCTGCGCCGCCTTCTCCGACAGCTCACGAAGCTCGTCACTGTACCGTCCTCCCTCGCCCAGCTGATTTTCCGCCTCCATCAGCAGCGATACCGCACCTTCTCCGTCGTCTCCGCCGGTCAGGGCTTGCCACGCCTCGTTCACCGCATCGGTGAGCCGCTCCGCATTGCGCAACATATCCCGGCGCTGAGTCAGCTCCTCGTCTTCCCCAGGACGCAGCTCCGCACGCTCTAATTCCTCAATTTGGTAGGTCAGCGTGTCAATCCGGCGCGCTTTCTCCGCGTCGTCCATCTGAAGGCTCTCCAACTCCCGCCGAAGGGACCGCACTCCCTCATAGGCCGCCAAGAACAGCGCCCGGCTCTCCCCGGTGCCCCCAAAACTGTCCAGATAATCTAAGTGGCACTCCTCGTCCAGCAGCTGCTGCCCATCGTGCTGGCCATGGATATTCAGCAGCTGGCAGCCCAGTTCCCGCAGCTGACTCACCAGCAACGGCCTGCCGTTCACCCGGCAGACATTTTTTCCGTCCGCCTGAATGGCACGCTCAATCAGCAGCTCTCCGTTTTCATCCGGACCGCTCCCCTGCCGCTCAAACCATTCCAGCGACGGCAGATCCCGAAACACCGCCGAAACCCGAGCAGTTTTCGCCCCAGTTCGGATTAGATCCCGGCTGGTGCGCTCTCCCATAATGGCTCCGATGGCATCAATGACAATGGATTTACCCGCGCCGGTCTCACCTGTCAAAACGTTAAAGCCCTGGTCAAAAACAATATCGGCGCTGGAAATCACCGCAATATTTTCAATATGAAGTAAGGAGAGCATACCTGATTCCTCCTCAGTCCAGCATAGATTTTATCTCCTATACGACAGCTTCAGCGCATATCCATGCTACGCCTTTCCCAATTTCTGATTGATCCGCTCATAAAAACTACGTCCCGTCAGCTTTACCAACCGGGTAACCTGTTTAGACCGGCGGCACTCCACCCAATCTCCCGGCTGAATACGGAACGCCCGCCCGCCGTCTACCGAAAGATAGGCTGTCTTTTTGCACCCCGGCGCCACCCGGATTCCAACCGCGCGGGCACTGTCCAATACAAACGGCCTGGCGTGCATGGAGTGGGCACAAATTGGCGTAACGATGATATTTTCGGCCGTAGGCTCTACAATCGGCCCTCCTGCCGCCATGGAATAGGCCGTAGAGCCAGTGGGCGTGGCCGCGATCAAACCATCCCCGGAAAAGGAGGAGATAACCACCCGGTCTCCCGTCACCTCCAAATCCAAAACCCGGGCCACAGCTCCTTTGGTCACCACAGCGTCATTTAACGCGGATTCCGTGAACACGGTACGCCCATCTCTGCGCACCGTAATGTCCAGCATCATCCGCCGCTCCACGCCGAACTTTCCATTGACCAGTCGGGACAGCAGCGACAGCTCGCCTTGCTCCAACTCAGCCATAAAACCGATGCTGCCCAAATTCACGCCTAACACGGGAATATTTCGAGCCGTGGCCTCCCTGGCAGAATGGAGAATGGTCCCGTCCCCGCCGAAGCACACCAACACATCGGCTCCCTCCAACTCCTGCGCCAACCGGCCCAGGGCCAGGTCCACAGGCAGTTCCAAATGGCTGCCCGAATCCACCTCAAAGGGAAGGCACACCACAGTATCTACCCCGCCCCGGTCCAGAACCCGCTTCGCATACTGCGCTGCCCGAAGCCCCCGGTCCCGGTAAGGATTTGGACTAAGCACGACTTTCATGTCCTTCTCCCTTCAGCATCTCATGAGACCTCCGCACCAATTCCTTTAAGTCACCGCCAAAGCTTTCGCCTGCTCCGGCACACAGATATCCCAAATATTCAATATTTCCTTCCGGCCCCCGAATTGGTGAAAAGTCCAATCCCTTTACAGAAAAATCCGCCTGCTCCCCATGACGCAAAAACTGCTCCAGCACCTCTAAATGGACGGCCGCATCTCGAACCACACCCTTTTTGCCCACCTTTTCCCGGCCGGCCTCAAACTGAGGCTTTACCAAGGCCACCACTTCTGCGTCCGCTCTCATCAACGGACGCAGTGCCGGCAAAATCAGCCCCAAGGAAATGAAGGACACATCAATGCTGGCAAAATCCAGCTCCTCCGGAATCTGCTCCGATGTCAGATACCTGGCGTTTGTCCGCTCCAGACACACCACCCGGGGATCATTGCGAATGGACCAGGCCAACTGGCCATATCCCACGTCCACGGCATAAACCTTGGCCGCGCCGTTTTTTAACATACAATCGGTAAATCCTCCGGTGGAGGCCCCGATGTCCGCAGCAGTTTTCCCTGTCAGCGCAACAGGGAAAACTGCCATCGCCTTTTCTAATTTTAAGCCGCCCCGGCTTACATATGGCATAGTCCGGCCTCGAACCTCAAGGGGGGTGCCCTCCTCCAGCGTCAATCCCGCCTTGTCACACCGGCGCTCTCCGAAATATACCTGCCCCGCCATAATCATAGCCTGGGCTTTCTGCCGGCTGTCCGTTAATCCCTGCTCAACCATGAGAATGTCCGCCCGTTTTTTAGCCACCAGCCATCACCTCCAACGCTTTTCGGCAAATGGACGCCCCATCAATGCCGCACAGCTGGCGCAGCTCCGCCACCGTCCCATGCTGCACAAAACGGTCCCCCAAATTGACCAGCCCCATCCGCACGCCGTTCATTCCTCGAAGGGTCAGCTCAGCGGCGATGCGCCTGCCGACACATCCGGAATCTGCACACTCCTCCGCCACTAAAAGCCGCCCAGTCTGTCTCACACCATCGGCAATGGCATCCATATCCAGCGGAACAATGCTGTTGAGCTTCAAAACCTGAGTGAAAATCCCCTTTTCCTCCAGCCGCCGCGCCGCGTCCAACGCCTCGTTAATCATCGTTCCATATGCGATGATGGTAATGTCCCGACCATTCCGCAAAACAGCCGTCCCCTCGATGCCACACATTTCCCGGAACTCCCCCTCGCCACCCTTGGGGTAGCGCACCGCTACAGGCCCACGGCATTTGCACACCGCGTAGCGCAGCATTTTCCGCAGTTCCTCAAAGCTGGCCGGACAGTAAATCTTCATGCCGGGCACCGTACTGAGATAGGCCACGTCAAACATTCCGTGGTGGGTTTCCCCATCCTCCCCCGACAGTCCCGCCCGGTCCACCCCCAACACTACGTGGAGGCCCTGAATGGCCACGTCATGAATCAGCATATCGTAGGCCCGTTGAAGGAAGGTGGAATAAATTGCCGCCACAGGCGTCAGCCGCTGCTTTGCCATGCCCGCTGCCATGGCCACAGCGTGGCCCTCCGCAATGCCCACATCAAAAAAACGCTGGGGATACCGCCTGCAAAACTCGTCCAGCCCAGTACCGCTGCACATAGCGGCAGTTATGGCGGCAAGATTCTCGCCCTCCTGGACCAGCTGACACAGCGTCTGACCAAACACGGAGGAAAAGCTCTCCCCCCGCCCCGCATCAAACGGTAGGCCATCCTCCCTTCGGAACGGGCCCACACCGTGAAAGCGGTCCGGCTCTTGCTCAGCAGGTGCATAGCCTTTCCCCTTTACAGTTTTGATGTGGAGCAGAACAGGGCATTCCAACTCCTTCGCATATCTCAATAGACGGGTTAGATAGTTTACATCATGACCATCTACCGGACCAAGATATGTAAAACCCATATCTTCAAACATACTGCAGTGCAGTACCGCGTTTTTCACCGCCTGCTTTGCCCGGTGGGTAAAGCGGTACAGCGCCCGCCCCGCAGCAGTTCGGCCAGTCGCCCTTCGATAAAACTTCTTGAATTGCAAATACTGAGGCTTCAGCCGCTGCTGCGCCAAATGCTGCGCCATCCCCCCCACGTTTTTAGTGATCGACATTCCGTTGTCGTTGAGGATCACCACCAGCTGTTCTCCGCTCTGGCCTGCATCCGACAGGCCCTCATACGCCAATCCTCCGGTCATGGCTCCATCGCCCAGCATGGCCAACACGCTGTAGGTCTCTGCATTCCTGGTTCTGGCCCGCGCCATTCCCAGGGCTACGGACACCGCGTTGGAGGCGTGCCCCGCAATAAACGCATCCGCCCGGTGCTCCCGCGGCTTTGGAAAACCGGACAGCCCCCCCAGCTTGCGCAGACTGTTCATCTGTCCGCCCCGCTGAGTCAATATTTTATGGGCGTAGCACTGGTGTCCCACGTCAAATACCAGCCGGTCGGTCTCCAGGTCGAACACCCGATGGACCGCCACTGTGGCCTCAACTACGCCTAAGCTGGACGCCAAGTGGCCTCCAGTCTGGGAAACGCTGTCCACAATTTTCTCACGCAGCTGGTCACACAGCAGTCTGGCCTGTAAATCCGTGATTTCATTCAAGCGCTCTGGAACCATGGACGCTCCCCTTCCTATTTGTATTGCCGTTCATGAAAATGTCATCTCGGCTATCCAAAAGCCAGACCGCCCGCAATGCCCACCGCAACGCCCAGGATGCCGCCCATGGCGACCTGAAAAGGCGTGTGCCCGATGAGTTCCTTCAACTCATCCTCAAACTCCTCGGGCTTGACCTCGTTCCAGTTACGCATAATATAGTTGAGCACCTTTGCCTGCTCTCCCGTCTCCCGTCGAACATTGGCAGCATCGTACATAACAATGAAAGCCAGCACCGCCGCGACCGCAAACACCGGCGAACTCAGACCGGCTTCAAATGCGGCGGCGGTGGCGCAGGCGCACACCAGCGCCGAGTGAGAGCTTGGCATCCCGCCGCTGGTGATCAAATAGTTAATATCAAATTTTCGGTAAACCGCCACGGAGATCAAAAGCTTCAGCACCTGCGCAATCGCCCAGGCCGCCACTGCGATCAGCAGAATCTTGTTTACCATGTCCCTTCGCTCCCTGCATTATTTTTTTCGGAACGCCAGCGACTTTGCCAGCAGACAAAGGAATTCTCCATCTTCAAAAGCTCCCGCAACGCTCTCCTCAGCCAATCGAGTATGCTCCTCTACCAGCCGAGCACATTCCTCCAAGCTGTAAATGGTGGCAAATGTAACCTTTCCATTGTCCGTATCCGACCCTACCGGCTTTCCCAGCTCCTCCGTGGTAGACTGAACATCCAGCATATCATCTCTAATTTGAAACGCCAATCCCAGCTCCTGCGCGTAGCGCTCCGCCGCCGCCCACTGCTCCGCCGACGGCTCCTTGGATGAGGCCGTCAGCCCCAGCAGGCAGGCTGCCTTCAGCAGTGCCGAGGTTTTCAGCGTGTGAACCTGAATCAACTGCTCCAAATTTCGCGTCCGGCCCTCGTCCACCATGTCCAGATATTGTCCCGCGCACATCCCGCCGGCGCCAGCCGCCCCGGCCAGCACACCACAGGCGCGGCCATTGGCCTCTGCGCTGGTTCGCCGTGATCCTGCAATGCGTTCAAACGCCGCTGTCTGCAATGCGTCTCCCGCCAACAACGCCAGCCACTCACCGTATTTCCTGTGACACGTGGGCTTGCCCCGCCGCAAATCATCGTTATCCATGCAAGGCATATCGTCATGGATCAGGGAATAGGTGTGAAGCATTTCCACTGCACAGGCATAGTCTAAAGCTGGTTCCATTTCACCGCATACGGCCTGGCAGAACTTCAGCGTCAGGATTGGGCGGATACGCTTTCCCCCTGCCAGCAGGCTGTACCGCATGGACTCCCACAGTCTTTCACTACATCCCGTTTCTATAAAGCAGCCGCTCAGCTCTTTTTCTATCAGAGACAGTCCCGCCTGATATTCCTGCTGAAATTCCATATCAATCGTCCCCTTCAAACGGCGCTTCCCGGTCGTCGGCCAGCAGCATTGTCACCCTCTGCTCCGCCTTATTCAGAAGCTCCTCGCACTGGCCAGCCAGCTTGGCCCCCTCCTCAAATAATTTTAAAGATTGGTCCAGGCCGCATTCTCCCCGCTCCAGCTGCTCCACAATGGCCTCTAAACGGCCCATGGCCTCCTCGAAAGACAGCCTTTTTACTGCCATGACCGCTCCTCCTTTCCGTTTATCACACAGTTCAGCACCCCGTCGGACACCAGCACCTCCATGTCATCTCCCAGCTCCACCTGTTCAACTGAGGTCACTGTGCATCCGTCCCGACGGCCGATGGCATACCCCCGGCCCAGCACCTTCAGCGGGCTCATCGCATCCAGCCCCGCCGCTAAACGACTTAAGGTCCCGCGCCGCCGGCTCAGCTGTCCCTTCAATGCCAAAGGCATTCGCCTTCGCTCAACGTCCAACCTCTGCCGATTCTCATTGGCTTTTCTTTGAAGGGCCAGGCTCATGCGGCGGCGCAATTCGTCCACCAGCAGCTTTCCATCCTCAACCGGAGACATAGCATTGCGCAGTACCCGGCTGTTTTGCAATCGATTCAGCTCCTGCCCAGCCAATTTCAGCAAGCGCCGCTGCGCCCGCACAAGCCGGTCTGTCATCTGGTTCAGCCGCGCCGTTTCCTCCTCTTGATTCGGAACCGCCAGCTCCGCTCCGTTAGAAGGCGTCGCCGCCCGAAGATCGGCCACATAGTCGGCAATGGTCACGTCCGGCTCATGGCCCACGGCAGAAATGATGGGAATGTTAGAAAGATATATCGCCCGGGCCACCACTTCCTCATTGAAGGCCCATAGGTCTTCCTTAGACCCTCCGCCGCGCCCAGCAATGATCAAATCAACATCCGCCCGGTTGTTCAGCCGATGAATCGCGGCGGCAATTTCCTCCGCCGCCTCCTGCCCCTGCACTCGAACGGGGGCCACCAGCACCTCTGCCGCAGGCCACCGGGCGCTTAAAATACGCAGCATATCCTGAACTGCCGCCCCCGCCGGAGATGTCACCAAAGCAATCTTTCGGGGATAGCGAGGCAGTTTAAGCTTATGCGCCTCATCAAACAGCCCCTCCGCCTCCAGCCGAAGGCGCAGGCGCTCAAACGCCTCATCCAACGCGCCCCGGCCATCCGGCAGCAGCTCGCTACAATACAGCTGATACTGCCCGTCCCTGGGAAATACGGACACGCGCCCAAAGGCCACCACCCGCGCCCCATTGACAGGGCGAAAGCGTAACCGAACCGCATCGCTCCGAAACATCACGCACCGCAGAGACCCCTGCGGGTCCTTCAGAGAAAAATAGTGATGTCCAGAAGGATAACATTTATAGTTGGAAACCTCCCCCTGTACCAGCAGACCTCCCAACAGAGGGTCGTCATCCATTAAGGACTTTACATATCCGTTTACCTGAGATACCGTATAGACAGGAACTCCGGCGGTGTTCACCCCTCTACCCCCCGGTCTAACGCTCTGCGGGTGAGAATCGCAACACCCAGCGCATTGTCGGTGGCATATTTTGGCTGGGCAAACAGCGCACCGCACCCCTTCTCCATGGCGCTGCGCAGCTGCCGGTTTGAGGCCACTCCGCCGGAGCACAGCACCGGCAGCCCTGGCCAGCGCTTTTGGGCCTCCTGCGTGGTGCGCAACACCACATTTGTCACCGTATCAATGGTAAACTTCGCAATATTTCCGGGCTTCTCCCCCTTTTCCAGCAGGTTCTTCACCTGATTCTCCATGCCAGACAGGGAAAATGTCAAGTCTTTCAGCTTTACCCGATAATCCAGGCACTCATCGGCCTCAGAATACAGGGCGTCCAGCGCCTTGCCTGCCGGAAAGGGCAGACCCAGCAGCACCCCTGTACGGTCAATCAGTTGCCCCGCCGATATATCGCTGGTGCCGCCGATCACCTCAGCCCGTACCGTGTGCCCCATGGGCTCCACGCGCAAAAGCTCCGTCGTGCCGCCGGACAGATGCCAGGCCAAATGAGGCTTATCCAAAAGATCATCACGGTGAGCCGACCAAGCCGCGGCGGCAATATGCCCCTGCTGATGGGAGCAGGGAAAAAAGGGAACGCCCAGCGCAGCTGCCAACGCCCGGCCCTCGCCCTCGCCCACCAAAAAGCAGGGCATATAGGAGCCCTCCACCTCGCGCGGACGCGTGGAGGCGCCAACGGCGGCAATTTCGCCGATAGCCCCCTCCTCTCGAAGCTGTTCCACCATCAGGTGCAGCCGCTTTACGTGCTGAAATAGAGCGTCGCTCTGCCGCAGGCCCAGCGCCCCTTCGGGCACGCTCAGCAGCCTGCCCCGGTTCTCCGCCGTTCCCCCGCCAAATACGGCGGCGGAGGTGGTATAATTACTGGTGTCAAAACCGATACACTGCTTGTCCATCGCCATCCCTCCGCTCATTCCTGCTCAGGGAGCTCCGCCCGAACAAAAGAACCGAGAATACCGTTGATAAACTTTACGATGTCCTCGTCCACATACTTTTTTGAGATTTCCACCGCCTCATTTATGGCCACCTTGTTGGGAATATCCGGCATATACAAAATCTCGTACATGGTTACCCGCATAATGGCAGACGCCACCCGGTCAATGCGGGAAAACTTCCAGCCCTTGGCATACTTATCAATATAGCCATCCAGCTCCGCCCCACAGCTTCCCACGCCCTTCACCAGCGTTTCGATGTAGGACCGCTCCCCCTCGTCAGGAAACTGCGCATACATCCGCTCGTCCTGGCTCCGTCCGGCAAAGGCCTCCGGAGTCAGCTCCCGATCCAGCAGCTCCTGGGCCGTCTCATCGGAAAACAGCAGCTCAAAGGCAAAATGTACGGCAATTTCGCGGGCAGTGCTTCTGTTCATGGCGAAATCATCCTTTCCCGGCACAGACTGCCGGCATTTCTCTCTTGTGGGGCAAAACACCCCATTTTTGTATATCCACTTCATTATACACACCATGGGGAAAAAAGAAAATACTTTTTTTCAATTTGCGAAAAAAAGAGCCGGGCCAGCGCCCGGCTCTAACCATAAATCAACCGTTTTATTTTTGGAAGGTTACTCCCACGACCGCCACATTCACGCAGCACACGCTCAGTCCGCTGGTGTTTTCCACCGCGCTGAACACCGCATCCTGCACCGCTTTCGCCACATCTGTCACCACATAGCCGTACCGTACCAGGATGGACAGGTCCACCGTAATCCGCTCATCCTCAACGGCGAGGCGAACGCCGCGGGTCAGCGCCTTACGGTTGGCCGCAGCGGTCACATCACTGCTCAGCCCGGACCCCAAAGAGCTCACGCCCTCCACGTCTACCGCCGCTGCCGCAGCGATCACAGCCAGTACCTCCTCGGAAATGCTGACACTGCCCAACTCACTCTCATGGGAAATATATTCTTTGCCTTCGGCCATCACGCCTCACGCTCCTTCTATCAATGCTGAGGCTATTATATCACCTTGTCCCGCAAATTACAATCCCGTATTTTCTATACTTTTACGGCTCTGTTTCGATGATTTTAATCCTGCTGGCCGCCAGCCCGGTCTCCTCCATAACGATCTCGGAAATTTTGGCAATGTCCGTCTCGCTCAGCCCATCGGCAGTGGACGAAACCACCACGCTGGCGCTGTTGTCACCGATAAAGCACACGCAGTCGCCGTAGCCCTTTGCGGTAACCAAATTTTCCACCTGGGCCTCAGACAGCGTCAGCGCCGCCATCGTCTGAATGGACGCATTCGCCTCATCGATCACGTCCTGCTGGGCGTTGGCGTCGGCGGCGGCCTGCTGGAGCAGCTCCAGAGCACTGTCTCGGGCCTGCTGCCGGTTCAGCCGCGCCGATGCAAAGTACCCGGTGGACACCGTACCGCCGGGCTCGCTGCTTTCCGCCGCGTCTGGCGCATCGCTGGCCTGGCCGGCCGCGTCCTTTCCGCCGTCCTCTCCATTGACCAACGTGGTCTGCCCCAGCAGCTTGCCGCCGCTCTCACCGTTTCCGCCGCCCTCCGCTGTCTGGCTGCTGTATGACCAATTCAGGTATACAGCAGCTCCTACGAACAGCACTATGGCCACTACCACTGCGTTTCGTTTCCAAACACTCATCGCTCTGCCCTCCAAGTTTCCATAATTGGGGACGTTACCCCCCTTTGCACACTGTGATCCGGTCTGTGCCAATGCCGGTGAGCGCCGACACCGCCCGGGCCATCAACAGCCGGATTTCCGCATTGTCTCCGCCCTCACAAACCACCAGTGCTCCCTGAAATGTAGGATATCGCTGCATCAGCAATACCGCCTCCTGACCTGAGCCGGAATCCACCAGCACGGTCTCCTCCTCCACGCTGCTTCCCCGTTCCGTCACGGAAGTGGAGCGGTCCGACGCCAAAACTTGCTCCATGCCGCTTTTCACTGTGAGCGTCACGCTCACTCTCCCAGCCCCCTCTACTTTGGACAGGGTTTGAGAAAGCTTTTCCTCCAAAGCCGCCAGGTCAAAGGCCTCTTGACTGCTCTGTGCCCCAGCCTCGGCTTTTGGGGTTTTTTCGCCCGCTCCTGACGGCCACAACAGCAGGATAACGCCCGCGGCAATGACAATCAGCACATATTTGTACTGGTCCAGCAATTTCCACAGCTTTGCGCCGTCCGGCGGTTTCCATTGAAGCTTCATGGCTCTATCTCCTCGTAATACTGCCGCTGGATGGGAACGCCCAAATCTTCCTCCATCAGCCGGCTGAGCTGAACGCGCTGTTCTTCCGTCCACCTCCCCCTGGCGGTGACCTCCCAGGGGCTGGGTACGCCGTCCTCATCATATGAAAAGGTCACCTCCGCCTGACAGGAAATGCCGAATTCCTTCGCCTTGTCCAAAATATATGCGGCTGCGGCGTCCTCTATGATGGTTTGGTAGAACAAAGCGTTTTTCTCCTCCAAAATTTTTTCATAGCTCTGCCCCGTGGCCCGGTACTCCTCTATGGCCTTGGAAAAAAGCGCCCCATCCACCCGCAGCACGGGACCCACCGCCGCCACCAGCAGCGCAAGCCCCCCGGCCAGCCGGCACACCCTTTTCACGCTTCCCTTTGGCGCCAGGCTATCGGCCAGCGCCAGTACCATGGCCGTACACGCTACCCCCAGCAGCCATTGCCGCACCAGCTCCATCATACCGCAGCCACCGATACGCAGGACACCAGTGCGATGAGCAGCAGCAGACAGCAGGCCCCCATCATCCCCAGCACCAATCCAAACGCGCCGCTGATCCGGTCCACCAGCTCCCATACCGATCCGCTGCCCATGGTGGCAGAGACAGCGGCCACCAGCTTGTACACCAGGTAATGGACTGCCAGCCGCAGCAGCGGAAGCAGACAGATTCCCAAAATGGTCATCATTCCAAACACGCCAACCGTCCCTTTCAACACCCCCGCCGAGGCCAGCACCGTCTCCGTCGCATCGGACAGGATTCCGCCCACCACCGGGATGGCCCCTGAAATGGCAAACTTGGCCGCTTTCACCGTCGCCGCATCCGCCCCGCCCGCCACCGCTCCACTGGCGGTAAGGTAGCCCACAAAGACCAGCATCACGATCGTCAGCACTGTCGTCACCGCCCATTTCAATAAATCCGCCAACCGCTTCAACCCCTCCTGTCCGGTGGCCGCCTGCGCCACCGAGGCTGCAATATATCCGTATAGCAGTGGAATCAGCAGGCCATTGATCACATTGACCAGCACATCAGAAAACAGCGCCGCCGCCAGCTGCCGCGCTGCCGCCCCGGTGATGGCGCCGGTGGCCGCCGTCACCACCGCCACCGTAGGCAGCAGCACGTTGGCAAAGGATGTCATTTTTCCAATTGCTTCCGTTCCCATGCCCAAAAGAGCGTTCACATCCGCCACCGCCACTGCCGCCACCGCCAACGTCCCCGCCAGGGAAACCGTGCGCACCTGGCTGTCTCCCATCCCCTCTTGAACGGTCTGCGCCAGACCGCAAAACAGCAAAATCACCAGGATCAGCACCCCGGAACGTGCCGCGCGCCGAAACACGCCTCCCAACTCCCGTGTCCCGGTATCCAGCAACCCTGCCAGCCCCTCATCTAAACCGACGCCGTACTCCGCCATCCCTCCGTTTTCCGCCGCCGACCGCTCCAGCCTTCCCATATCCAGTTCATCCTCCTGAATGGACACCGCTTCCTCCAGCGTCAGCGCCCGCGCCGGCAGGCAGAGCGCCGCCAGCAGCAGCGGCAGCAGCGCTACAATCACCCTGCGCCCCATGGCTCCGCCCCCTTTTCTTACATCAGCTCCATCAGTACATCCACCACCGCCGACATCAGCGGCAATACGGTCAGCAGCGCCAGCGCGGTCCCCGCCAACTCCACCGCCGATGCCAGCCCCCCCTCCTTTGCATCCCGGCAAAAATCGGCGGACAGGCGGGTAATGATGGCTATTCCCGCTGTCTTCACCACCGGTTCCACCACCTGCGCGGACAGTCCGCCGGTCTCCACCAGCTTGTCCAGCAACTCCACCGCAGCGTTCAGCGCCCCGGAGCAGTACAGGAGAATCAGCGCACTGGCGCAAACCGCTAACGCCAGCCCAAGCTCCGGCTCCTGCTTCCGCACCACTGAAGCGCACACTGCCGCCGCAATCGCCGCTGCGGCAACCTGAATCACGTCGCTCACAGCCCAAACAGGTTTTTCACCAGGTCAAATAAATCACTGATCTCCTGCACCACAATCATCAGCACCACCACCAGCGCTACCAAAGTCGTCATGGTGGCCATCTCATCCCGGCCCGACCGGGTCAGCACCTGATTCAGTACAGAAACCAAAATGCCGATGGCGGCAATTTTAAAAATCAAATCCACATTCATGGTACGTCCTCCCATCCTTTGTATGCGGCGTTTATCAAATCAATAGGACGGCTAAAAACAGCCCGGCGGTCATTCCCAACACGCCATACACCCTGCCCAAACGGCGGCGATCCTCTCTGGCCTGGACAATCTGCCGGCCCAATCTGGACACTTCTTCCTCAATGGCCCTGCACTGGCTCTCCCCGTCATACCGCCCCAACACCGAGCCGAGCTGCTCCAGCATCTGCCTGTCCTCCGCCGTCAGCTGAAGCGGACACGTCTCCAGCTCCTCCCGCCACACCTGTTGAAAAGAGCGGCCATGCAGCCCTCCCGCCCCCTGTGCGCATCCCTCAAAAAAATGGGCGGCGCAGCTATGGCACTCCTCCGCCGCTACGCGCAGCGCGGCGGGCAGTGGAGCCAGACGACAGCCCAATTCCCGCCGAAGGGCATCCAGCCCAGCCGAAAGCTCCCATAAATCCCTGACCCGCCGGTCCAGCCGCCTAACCGCTCCCAACCCCATGGCTCCGCACCCCACTGTCAGCAGAACAGCCCCCATAACCTGCGTCATGGCATTTCCTCCACTCGTATCGTCCGTTCGCCGTTTCGCCGCTCCAGCACAACCAACCTTCGGAATATTCGGGCCGCCAGCAATTCGCGGTAGGATGCTCTGCGCTCCAAGTCGCCGGCACCGGCCCCATGGGCGGTGGCAACCAGTGCCACTCCGCAGCCCGCCGCAGACATAATCGCCGCTGCATCGGCCGGATCGGTGATCTCATCCACCGCCGCCACCTGGGGATTCATTCCCCGAATCAACATGGAAAGACCCTCCGCCTTGCTGCAGCCATCCATCACGTCCGTATGTCTGCCCACATAAAACTGCGGCTCTCCCTGGCACAGCGCGGCAATCTCCCCTCGCTCATCCACAACGCCGACGCGCCGGGGCGGGCCCGCGTCTCCATCGGAAAGCCCCCTGATGAAATCCCGCAGCAAAGTCGTTTTTCCCGCCCCTGGGGGGGCCAGAATCAGCGTGCTGAGAAATGTTCCGTCCTCCATCAGCTCTGGCAGCAGGGGCCTTGCCGGCCCCTCTACGCACCGGGCCACGCGAATGGACAGGGATGATATCTCCCGGAGGGTGATAATCTGCCCGTCCCGGCACGCCACCGTGCCGCACATACCCACGCGGTGGCCCCCCCGCAGCGTGACAAATCCTTGCCGCACCCTGTCCAGCGCCGTATGGGCGGAGGCCTGCGTGGCGTTTTCTACCACCTGACGCAGCTCCTCCTCTCCTACACGCGGCCCTACCGTCTCTATTTCGCCGCCAGGAAGCAGCGCCGTCATCGGAAAGCCCCTGCGCAGGCGCAGCTCCTCCAGCTGTTCCAGGCGCTCCCGTCCAATCTGTAAAAGTCCCTGAAACAGTGTCTCCGGCAGCACTGCCGCCGCGTCTTCCCACGCGCTCTGCCCACTCAAGCTCCTCACCTGCCCTCACTGGTTGTCCCATTCATATGAGAGCTCGTCCCACATTATTCCACCCCGATAAAATTTCGGCTCCACCCATGGGCATAAAAAAGCTGCCCACCAACCCTTGGCGGACAGCTTTCAAATATTTGCTTTTAAATCACAGAGACGATACGCTCCACTGCCTCCACCGTGGCGTCCGCGTCCCCAAAGGCGGTAACGCGGATATAACCCTCTCCGCTGGGCCCAAAGCCTGCGCCGGGCGTCGTCACCACACAGGCTTTCGTCAGCAGCAGGTCGAAAAAGTCCCAGGACGGCAGCTCGCCAGGGGTGCGCACCCATAGATACGGGGCATTCACGCCCCCGTATACCGTCAGCCCAGCCGCCGTCAGCCCTTCCTTAATCACCTTGGCGTTGTTCAGATAATAATCAATCGCCACTCTCGTCTGCGCCTTCCCTTCCCGCGTAAACACCGCCTCCGCCGCCCGCTGAACGACGTAGGGCACACCGTTAAACTTTGTGCCCTGGCGGCGGCTCCACAGCGCGTTCAAGGACGCCCCCTCCCGCTCCAGCTCTTTTGGAATCACAGTATAGGCGCAGCGGGTGCCGGTAAATCCGGCGCTTTTGGAAAAGGAGCGAAACTCAATGGCACAGGTTTTGGCTCCCTCGACCTCAAAAATGCTGTGGGGAATACCGGGCTGGCTGATGAACGCCTCGTAGGCGGAGTCAAACAAAATCACGCTGCCGTGGGCGTTAGCATAGTCCACCCACACCTTCAGCTGCTCCTTTGTCGCCGCCGCCCCTGTGGGGTTGTTGGGGGAGCACAGGTAAATCAGGTCGGGCGCCTGACCCTCCGGCAGATCCGGAAAAAAGCCGTTTTCCTCTGTACAAGGCAAATAAACCAGCCGGGTCCATTTCTCCCCATTGTACTCCCCCGCCCGCCCGGCCATGGCGTTGGTGTCCACATAGACGGGATACACCGGGTCGCATACCGCAACCACATTGTCCACAGAAAAAATGTCCCCAATGCTTCCGCAATCGCTCTTTGCCCCGTCAGATATGAAAATTTCATCGTCGGCAATGTCCACTCCCCGATCCTTGTAGGAATCCCGGATGGCAAACCGAAGGAAATCATAGGCGCAGCAAGTCTCCTCGCAATAGCCGCGGAAGGTCTCCTTTTCCCCCATCTCCCTGGACGCCTTCACCATGGCCTCCACCACAGCGGGGGCCAGCGGCTGGGTCACGTCGCCAATGCCCAGACGGATCAGCTTCTTCGGCGGATTCTGGGCGGAAAAAGCCCGTACCCGGCGGCCGATTTCCGGAAACAGGTAGCCGCCCGGCAGCTTGAGAAAATTCTGATTGATGCGGGCCATAGGACCCCTCCTCACTTTATCGCGCTAAATTGTCATGGTGCATAACGCCATTTTACACAAAAAGCCCAGCGGGGTCAATCGGCAAGTTCACCATCAAAAACAGCCACGGCAGGGCCGGTCATAAACACATGGCCGGATTTTTCCTCCCAACGCACGCGCAGCTCGCCCCCGGTCAGATGTACCACCGCCTCCCGGTCCAGCTTCCCCTGGGAAGCCATGGCGGCCACAGCGGCACAGGCCCCCGTGCCGCAGGCCAGCGTCTCCCCGCTGCCCCGCTCCCACACCCGCAGCTCTAAGGCTGCGGGGCCAATCACCCGAATAAATTCGGCATTAACCCGGTTTGGAAATTCCGAGTGGCATTCAACCGCCGGCCCAACCGTCCGCAGGTCCAACGCCTGAGGGTTCTCCACTTCAACCACCGCATGGGGATTCCCCATAGACACAGGAATCACTGTGCGCCGCTCTCCCATCATCAATAAATCCACCGGCTCAGAGATCACAGGCTCTCCCATGTCCACCGTCATTTCCGTAATATTCTTTCCCTTTACAGTCAGTTCAAGCTCTCGGTTCCCCGCCTGCGTCTCAATCATAAGATGAGCGCTGTCCGTCAGCCCCCGCTCATAGACATATTTCCCAAAGCAGCGAATGCCATTGCCGCACATAGCTCCCTCGGAACCATCGGAGTTAAATATCCGCATCCGAAAATCCGCTTGCTTTGACGGACAGATGCAGATGATGCCGTCCCCTCCCACGCCAAAATGACGGTCGGACAAGCGCCGCGCCAAGCCATGCAAATCATCGGGAATGGTCTCCATACAGTTAATAAAAATATAGTCGTTTCCCAACCCGTGCATTTTAGTAAATCGCATATGCTCCCCTCCTTATAGGGGAGCATATGCGCCAGCTTGGAAAAACAGTCAAACTTGTTAATAATTGATGATATACTTGTCCCGCTCCCAGGAGGACACGCGGGTGCGGTATTCATCCCACTCGGCCTCCTTGCCGGCGATGTACTGACTGGACACGTGCTGTCCCAGGGTGGACATCACCAGCTTATCCTTCTTCATGGCCGACAGGGCCTCCTCCAGCGAGCCAGGCAGTGCCTCAATGCCACGGCGCTTGCGAACCCCGGGCGACATGGCAAAAATGTTTTCAGTCACCTCCGGGGGCGGGGTCATTCCCTTCGCGATTCCGTCCAGCCCTGCGGCCAAACAAACCGCTAACGCGAGATAGGGATTGCAGGCGGGGTCCGGGCAGCGCAGCTCCACCCGCGTTCCCTGTCCACGAGACGCGGGGATACGGATCAGGGTGGAGCGGTTGGACGCCGACCAAGCCATATAGCAGGGAGCCTCAAATCCGGGCACCAGCCGCTTGTAGGAGTTCACCAGCGGATTGGTAATGGCCGCCATCCCCTTCATATGGGCAAGAATCCCCGCGATAAACGAGTAGCACTCCTTGGAGAGCTGCTTGTCTCCCTGCTCGTCAAAAAATACGTTCCTTCCATCCCGATACAGCGACATATTGGTGTGCATTCCATTGCCGGCCAAGCCGTAGACGGGCTTGGGCATAAACGTGGCGTGCAGACCGTCCCTCTGCGCCATGGTCTTAACCGCCAGCTTAAACGTCATAATCTTGTCGGCGCACTCCAAGGCAGGCGCATATTTGAAATCAATCTCGTGCTGTCCGGGGGCTACCTCGTGGTGGGACGCCTCAATCTCATATCCCATCTGTTCCAGCGCAAGGCAAATCCTCCGCCGGGTTGGCTCGCCGTGATCCAAGGGTCCTAAATCAAAATACCCCGCCTCGTCGTTGGTTTTCGTCGTCGGTTTTCCCTCCTCATCCGTCTGGAAGAGAAAGAATTCCGCCTCCGGCCCCACGTTAAAGGTATCATAGCCCATGGACCGGGCCTTTTCCAAAACCCGCTCCAGCACTCCACGGGGATCGCCCACAAAGGAGCTGCCATCCGGGTTGTGCACATCGCAGATCAGCCGGGCCACCTTGCCGTGCTGCGGCTCCCAGGGAAAAATGACAAAGCTGTCCAAATCCGGATACAGATACTGGTCGGATTCATTAATTCGAACAAAGCCCTCAATGGAGGAACCGTCCAACATAATTTGGTTGTTGACCGCCTTCTCAATCTGAGAGGCCGTAATCGCCACGTTTTTCAGCTGGCCAAATATATCGGTAAACTGCATCCGAATAAATTTGACCTCCTCCTCCCTCACGATACGAATAATGTCTTCTTTGGTATAGCCCATGCCTAACCCTCCCATTTCTTTTTCTCGAGCTCATTTTACCACTTCAGTATACTATAAATCCGATTTTTGTCAATCAATTTTGCTTCGGGCGCAAATTTTTGGTTCTGAATCCATGTTTGCACCCCTTTAAACCCTATTTTTTGTCATATCTCACTTTTGGCCATTCCAAAGTAGCTGACCGCCGGCCTGCTGGTATGACTGCAAGACTGAAGCCGGCAAATTGTGGATATCATTTCCTGTGGCTGATGGCATTTTGCGCCGTCTGCTGGATTTCTCTGCCATTCTTTAAAAATTATGCGAAAAAAAATAAAAAGAGTGGGGTTCATTACTTGACATTCCGCTGTCTGCTGTTTAAAATAATGTGCATTGATTTCCAGCATTTTTTCATTCACTTTTCGATTATTTTTGGAGGTATGTCAACAATGGCTCATAAGTACGTCTACCTATTTGACCAGGGCAACGCCAATATGCGCGAACTTCTTGGCGGCAAGGGGGCCAACCTGGCCGAGATGACCCACATCGGCCTTCCTGTGCCCCAGGGCTTTACGATCACCACCGAAGCCTGCACCCGCTATTATGACGACGGGCGTAAAATCGGCGATGATATTCAAGCTGAGATCATGGAATATATTGATAAGCTGGAGTCCATCACTGGGAAAAAGTTTGGGGATCAGGAAAATCCTCTGCTGGTCTCCGTCCGCTCCGGCGCCCGGGCCTCCATGCCCGGCATGATGGACACCATCCTCAATCTGGGCCTGAACGAAGACGTGGTAGCGGTGCTGTCCAATAAATCCGGCAATCCCCGCTGGGCTTGGGACTGCTACCGCCGCTTTATCCAGATGTATTCCGATGTGGTCATGGAGGTGGGCAAGAAATATTTTGAGCAGCTCATCGACCAAATGAAGGAGAAAAAGGGCGTCACTCTGGACGTGGAGCTCACCGCCGACGACCTGAAGGAGCTGGCCGGCCAGTTCAAGGCCGAATATAAGGCCAAAATCGGCGTTGACTTCCCCTCCGACCCCAAGGAGCAGCTCATGGGCGCCATTCAGGCCGTGTTCCGCTCCTGGGACAATGACCGGGCCAATGTATACCGCCGGGACAACGACATCCCCTACTCTTGGGGCACCGCCGTCAATGTGCAGTCCATGGCCTTTGGCAACATGGGCGACGACTGCGGCACCGGCGTGGCCTTTACCCGCAACCCCGCCACCGGCGAGAAAAAGCTGTTCGGCGAATTTCTGACCAATGCTCAGGGCGAGGACGTGGTGGCCGGCGTGCGTACCCCCATGCCCATCAGCGAAATGGAGGAAAAATTCCCCGAGGCCTTCGCCCAATTCGAGCAGGTCTGCAAAACCCTGGAGGAGCACTACCGGGATATGCAGGACATGGAATTCACCGTGGAGCATGGCAAGCTGTATATGCTTCAGACCCGAAACGGCAAGCGCACCCCCGCTGCCGCCCTGAAAATCGCCTGCGACCTGGTGGACGAGGGCATGATCGACGAAAAGAAGGCTGTGGCCATGATCGAGCCCCGCTCTCTGGACACCCTGCTCCATCCCCAGTTCGACGGCAAAGCGCTAAAGGAGGCCCCTCTGCTGGCCTCCGCTTTGGGCGCCTCCCCCGGCGCCGCCTCCGGCCGCGCCGTGTTCTCCGCTGAGGAGGCCAAGGAGTGGGCCACTCAAGGCGAAAAGGTCATCCTGGTTCGGTTGGAGACCTCCCCTGAGGACATCGAGGGCATGAAGGCCGCCCAGGGCATCCTCACGGTGCGCGGCGGCATGACCTCCCACGCCGCCGTGGTGGCCCGCGGCATGGGCAAATGCTGTGTGTCCGGCTGTGGCGAAATCAAAATGGACGAGGCCAACAAGCAGTTTGAGCTGGCCGGCAAAACCTTCCGTGAGGGCGACTGGCTCTCCCTGGACGGTTCCACCGGCAAAATTTACGACGGCGCCATCCCCACTGTGGAGGCCGCCATCAGCGGCGAGTTTGCCCGGGTTATGGGCTGGGCGGACAAATACCGCCGCCTGGAGGTGCGCACCAATGCCGACACCCCCCACGACGCCGCCCAGGCCAAAAAGTTCGGTGCTCAGGGCATCGGCCTGTGCCGCACCGAGCATATGTTCTTTGACGAGGACCGCATCCCCGCCATCCGCGAGATGATCTGCTCCGACACCGTGGAGCAGCGCGAGAAGGCGCTGGCCAAGCTGGAGCCCATGCAGCAATCTGACTTCGAGGGCATCTATGAGGCCATGGAGGGTCTGCCTGTCACCATTCGCTTCCTGGATCCCCCTCTGCACGAGTTCCTTCCCACCGAGGAGGCCGATATTGAAAAGCTGGCCGCCGACATGGGCAAGAGCGTGGCCGACATCAAGGCCATCATCGCCGGCCTCCACGAGTTCAACCCCATGATGGGTCACCGTGGCTGCCGTCTGGCCGTCACCTACCCTGAGATCGCCGTCATGCAGACCAAGGCCGTCATCAAGGCTGCGCTGAACGTCCAGGCCAAGCATCCCGACTGGAACCTGGTCCCCGAGATCATGATTCCTCTGGTGGGCGAGGTAAAGGAGTTTGCCTTTGTCAAGGGGATCGTCACCTCCACTGCCGATCAGCTCATCCAGGAGGCCGGCTCCGGCCTGAAGTACAAGGTGGGCACCATGATTGAGATTCCCCGCGCCGCCATGACCGCCGACGAAATCTCTCCGCTGGCCGATTTCTTCTCCTTTGGCTCCAACGACCTGACCCAGATGACCTTCGGCTTCAGCCGGGATGATGCAGGCAAGTTCTTGGACGCCTACTATGACAAGAAAATCTACGAGAGCGATCCCTTTGCCAAACTGGACCAGCACGGCGTGGGCCGCCTCATTTCCAACGCCACCCGCTGGGGCCGCTCCACCCATCCAGACATCCATGTGGGCATCTGCGGCGAGCACGGCGGCGACCCCTCCAGCGTGGAGTTCTGCCACCGCACCGGCCTGGATTACGTCTCCTGCTCTCCCTTCCGCGTGCCCATCGCTCGTCTGGCGGCGGCCCAGGCGGCGATCAAAGAGGGTTAAGGACCTGCGGTGCTAACGTAGGGCAATATGCTGTATAGGGCACTAATCACCAGCTTGCGCCATAGAAAAAGTGACCTTGCATCGCGAGATGCAAGGTCGCTTTTTTGCTATTTGGACCATCCTTTCCTGTGTAGACACTAGATTTTAGGAACATTCTGTAATAGATTTATATGGAGTAGGAGCTTCTAGTTTGCGAACCGAGCGCTTTGATCAGATGGGAAACCGCGTACTGGACGGCGAGGCAGTGGTTTTGCCTCAGAAGAAAAGGACATAACGCAGAAGGACCGGAGGCCCTTCACGACCTCCGGTCTTGATTTGCGCGCTACAAGTCCACCACCGTGACCTCATGCCCCGTATAGGGCAGCAGCTTTCCCAGCACGTCCGCCGTTTTCAGCTTCAAGCTGCTGGTGCAGATGCAGGGATGGCAGCTCAAATACTCCGCCTCGTACACCTCCCGCTCCATCAGCAGCCGGACCCGGTGTTCCGCATCATTCATCAGCCCCAGCACCGTGGCGGAGCCGGGAGTGCAGTGAAGCAGCTCCCAAAGCGCCTCTTCCGGCGCGAAGGACAGCCGGGAAGAGCCGATTTGATGGGACAGGTCCTTGGTGTGGAAGGGCTTATCCGGTCCCATGAGCAGCAGATAGAACTGGTTTTTTTGCCGGTTGCAGAGAAACAGATTCTTGCAGATGGGCATGCCCAGAACTTCGCTGACGGCGGCGCACTTCTCCATAGTATCGGCAGGCTCGCTGGATACCCGGTCATAGTCCATGCCCAGCGCCTCCAGCAGCGCGAAGGCAGCTTCCTCCTGGGGAAGCAAGGTCCCCTCCGGGCGGACATTGTGATAGAAAGGTGAACATTCCATGCGCTTGTCAGTCCTTTGCCAAGAGCTTTTCGCCGGCCCGGTAGATATCGCCTGCGCCCACGGTCAGGATCAAATCCCCCGGCCCGGCCAGACGTCGGACGGCCTCCGCCGTTTTGTCCAGGGTGGAGCAGTACACAGAGCCGGGGACCTGCTGAACAAGGTCCGCCGAGGAGATGCCCAGGGTGTTCTGCTCCCGGGCGGCGTAAATTTCCGCCAGCACCACCACGTCCGCCAGCTTCAATTCCTCCACAAAGCGGTCGAAGAGCTTGGCAGTCCGGGAGTAGGTGTGGGGCTGGAAGGCCACGATAAGCCGCCGGTAGCCCAGCCCCTTGGCGGTGGTCAGCAGGGCGTGGAGCTCGTCGGGGTGGTGGGCGCAGACATGGTAAATTTCCGTGCCCTCGAAGGTCCCCTTGTACTCGAAGCGCCGCCCCGCGCCGGTGAAGGAGCCCAGACCCTTTTCCACGGCTTCTCCCGGCAGGCCCAGTACATAGGCCGCCGAGGCCGCCGCCAGGGCGTTGGACACGTTGTGCCGCCCATAAACCCGCAGCTCCGCGTGGGCGTAAAACGTTCCATGAACGTGGATGTCAAAGACCGGGCGGCCCTTGTCCTCCCGGAGGTTCACGGCGGTACACTCCGCCCCCGGCTCCAGGCCAAAGGTAAAAGCGTCCAGGCCCTGGGCCACGTC
>OFFX01000157.1_pt1 | contig 56727 bp, 51 predicted proteins | sample 1521511 | NCBI WGS metagenome assembly OFFX01 (sample SAMEA3504125, study PRJEB24116) | mouse gut metagenome | biome: mouse gut; feature: mouse-associated habitat; material: faeces | place: Denmark | collected 2011
CTGAAAAACTCGGGATTTCCGCACAAATTGTGCGGAAACACCTCGCGGAACAGTGATGTGTGAACAGTAACGATGGGATGACATCGGTCTGCTATTTTTCTTCTTCTGTTTGTGTTTGGAGATGCATTTGTGGTAAGATGGTTTATAGCAGAGAGTACTTTGGCTAAGTGAAGGAGGAAAGTCCGGAAATGAAAAGAAAAATGGCTGTAATATTGCTGTCGATGTGCATGGGGATTGCAGGGTGCGCAGCGAATGGTACAAGTGATGGAAATGACACGAAAACCGTGGAGAGCATGGAGGAAGAAAGCGCCGGGAGTGATATGGCGGATGGGGCAGCAGGGAGCGGAGAAGCCTTGCAGCAAGAAAAGCAGACGGAGCAGGGTGACGCCGTACAAAATGTACAAGAAGAGGATGGTATGCTTTATCAGGATGTGGTTTTAACAAGGGAAGCCCCGGCAGATAAGGTGTCCATTGCCGTTCATCCTTCTGTGTTAAGTACTTACAGCATTTATTATTATACGCCTGAAGGCGGAGCTCAGGAATGGCTTCGGCAATTTTTGGATACGCTGCCGTCGGAGGGAGCGGCCGGTACGGGATTGCAGAAGGGGCTTAAGGAAACCGGCTGGCAGGTTGTTTATGAGGATAAATACTTTATGGCGTTTGAAGGGGGATACCTGCAATATAGCTTTACGGATGAGAAGGGGGAGCTTGTCGAGTGTTTTGCGGAGGCTCCGAAGCTGTGTGATTATATACAAATCATGTTACAGGAAAAATTGGGGTATGCTTCATTTGATCCTGCCGATATAAAGGATATTGTATCGGCAAGGATGGAGGTTTGCAGCTTATTTACCGATTATGAGCTTTACAGCCAGACGGTAACGGATGAGGGAACTTTAAAATTATTGGAAGATTGGTTTTCCAATGCCGAATATATCTATGGAGGGGCGGACTGCGGAAATCAGTGCGCCTGCCTGGAATTAACATTGGCAGATGGAGAGACGGTTTCCTTATCAATGGCTGTGGATAGCTGTCCCAATTTCGGAATGAATGGTGTGTATTATGATTATCGGCCCGTATCTGATTGGGAGAAGCAGGAATTTTTTGAGCTGTTTGATGAAATACCGTGGGAGTAGGATAAAACGGCACGGACAGGGCAGATGTATATCAGTTCAGACGGGTCACTTGTTGAACCGTCTGAACGCCGGATATGAAGATGGAAGAGGGCGGATTGCGCCGTATCCTGTCTGTTACGGAGAACTTCTTTTTAACATATCAACGTACTTGATTCAAAAAACAGGTAACCAACAGGTAACAAAGCATCACAAGATAGAAAAATTTACTTGCCATATGGGAAAATTTGGTATATACTAATTTTGTCGAAGGATTCTAAGAAATTTTCAGACGTTTCCGTCAGAAAAATCCCGTAGATGAGAACTTTTTTAGAACTATTTGTAAGGAAAGAAAGATATTGTATCAGATGTGGAAATCCTTTATAATAAAAACAGATTTACGGCTGTTCTTATCTTTCTTTCCGAAATACCCAGTGGGAAAGGAGAACAGCATATTGAGTCATGAACAGACATTTTTAATGAAACCGAAGGTGGATTTCTGCTTCAAAGAATTGATGGAGGATACAATACGCAGGATGTATTCGGATAAGCTGGAGATCCACATTTTGGAGCTGCCCAAGCTTGCAGAAAGGCAATACCCGCAGACAGAGCTGCTAAAGTGGGCCAGCTTTTTCCAGGCGGAGAAGAAGGAGGAGTTTGAGATGGCGGCGGAAGGAAGTTCCTATATTGAGAGAGCCTATGAAAGACTGACGGAAATCAGTGCGGACGACTTGAAGCGTCTGGAATATGAGTCCAGGGAGAAGGCCATACGGGATCATATCTATCTTATGAATTACAATTTGAAAAAGGGCCTGGAGGAAGGAAAAGAAGAGGGCCGGAAAGAGGGTAGAGAAGAGGGGCTTGAAGAAGGATTGACAAAAGGCCGGCAGGAAGGAATAGAACAGGGAATGAAAGTTTTAATAAAATTTTGCAGGGAATATTCCTGTACAAGAGAAGAAACTTGTTCCAGATTGGTTCAGAATTTTTCCGTTTCATTTGAAGAGGCAGAAAAATATCTGAAAAAATATTGGACCGTTCAACTATAAATGGAATGTTCCGCGGCCCAAAATAGATTTTACAAAGGTGTGCAAAGGGAGCATACGGAAGGAAAACAGGTAAACTGCCAATGAAAAAACAAAAACTGCTTATTCTGTGGGTAATGATGCTGCTCACGCTTACTGCGTGCGTCAAAAGCCGCCCAAAGACGGATAATTCGGGCGCAGGAGCAGAAAAGCAAAAGTCACAAAACGGTGAAAAGCGAAATACAATGGACGCAGAAAATGCATCCGAAAAAGCGGCGGCTTCTGCTGCGGAACCGGCTGCCTCGGATTTTGAGGATATAGAGGCTTGGAAAAACGCCTATCTGGAATATCTTTCTGCTTTCGAATACGCTGATTCCTGCACCTACAGTCTAATCTATGTAGATGAGGACGAGATCCCGGAGCTTGTGGCAGACACCGGCGTTGAGGCAGGAGGCTGTCAGATTTTGACCTGGCATGAGGGGACTGTGGACGTTCTGCAGACGTCGCGTTTATATTTTACTTATATTGAGAAAGGAAATCTTCTCTGCAATTCCGAGGGAAATATGGGCTATTACTATGATAATGTCTATGCCATAAAGGACAGTATGTGGGAATTTGTCGGAGGAGGAACCTACCACGATCCGCCGTCCGGTCCAGAGCTTGATGAAAACGGGGGAGAGGTATTTGAATACGAATGGTTAGAAGAACCGGTAAAGTCTTCCGAATATGAAGAAAGACTCCATGCCATATACCCGGAAAAACAAGGAAAGACGCCGGAAACCTACTATATCAAGGACGAAATAAGCTCGCTCCTGAAAACAGGAAAAACCACGTCCGCAAATCACCGTTATGAGCTGATAGTTCAGGATCTTACATGGACTGAGGCCCGCAAAGCCTGTGAGGAGAAAGGCGGCTATCTGGCAACCCTCACCTCAAGGGAGGAATTTGAGCGCGTTCAGGCACAGATTCTGTCGGAGGAAAAAACGGCGGTTACTTTCTTCACAGGCGCGGCCAATAAAGAGGGACACTTTGGCTTTACCTGGCTTGAGCCGGGAAAGGGGCAGGGATATGATATGCTGGATCTGTATAATGCCCTGTTTGCAGACTATTGGCTGAAGGGTGAGCCAAGCTATACCGGGCTGACGGAGGATGGGCAGGAGGTGAGGGAGGACTGTGTATCTCTTATTTACCGTTCCTCTGAGGAAAGATGTTATTTCAATGATGTGCCGGATGATATCTTGTCCGCATTTCCTTCCTTTGCCGGACAGGTGGGGTATATCTGTGAGTTTGATGAGTGAAAAAGCGTGCTTGCTGTGATATAGAAGAAAAAATTACTGCTAAGGCATATCTTTTCATAAAAAATATAATTTTTGGAAGTTCGCATCTTTTTTTACATGATGCGGGCTTCCTTTTTTTGTATGATATGGCTGTAACAGGAAAGAAAAGCATAAAACAAATTACAGGTGTGTCGAAGCGGCTTTACCCTTTAGTGCTGTCGCGCAGCGACTTTTAATAGGAGGTGTGCATATGTTCGTGTTACAAAATGAGCTTGGGAGATATCCCTTAAAGGTATGGCTTAACAGTGAAAAAGATTTGGAGGCGACCTGTCTGGAGCAGGCTCAGCATTTGATGCAGCTTCCTTTCCTGCATAAGTGGGTCTGTCTGATGCCGGATACCCACGCAGGCATGGGAATGCCAATAGGCGGCGTGATTGCTGCAAAGGATGTGATCATTCCCAACGCGGTAGGCGTGGACATCGGCTGCGGCATGGCTTATGTGGGGACCAACATCCCGGTAAAGGTGCTTAAGGAAACCATGACCGGAAACGGTAATCTGATCCAGGGAATGGTAGGAGATATCCTGCGGAATATTCCCGTAGGCTTTGCCCATCACAAAACGCCTATGCCCTGCTATACAATGGATCTGGCTTTGGAAGAGCTGTCCAGATATGAGAAGGAACAGGAGCTGCTTGGGCAGCTTGATGCAGGGTATTTTCAGATTGGAACCCTGGGCGGCGGAAATCATTTTATTGAGCTTCAGGAGGATGATAAAGGATTCCTGTCCGTGATGATTCACTCCGGAAGCCGTCATTTTGGGAAGTCTGTCTGTGATTATTTTCATCAGAAGGCGCGGGAGTTGAATAAGCGTTGGTACAGCCAGGTGCCCGACGAATATCGCCTAGCCTTTCTGCCCGTGGATACGGAGGAAGGATGCGCGTATCTGAATTGGATGAACCTGTCTATGGCATTTGCCAGAGAAAACAGGGAGAAAATGATGCTTGCAGTGAAAGCTGTTCTGGAAAAATGGATTGGTAAGCATACGGAATTGGTGCTGGAATATCAGGATGAGATCAACTGTCATCATAATTATGCGGCGTTGGAAAATCACTTTGGTGAAAATGTCTGGGTACACCGGAAAGGCGCTGTTCGTGCAGGAAATGGGGAGCTTACGGTAATTCCGGGCGCTATGGGGTCCTACAGTTATGTGGTTATTGGACTTGGGAATCCCTTGAGTTTTTGCTCTTCATCTCACGGAGCGGGGAGAGCTTATTCCCGGAAGGGGGCTATGGCGGCTTTTAGCTGTGAAGAGGTGATGGTGGATCTGAAGGATCAGGGTGTGATTCTTGGGAAGAAGAATAAACGGGATGTGGCGGAGGAAAGCCGGTTTGCTTATAAGGATATTGATGTGGTGATGGCAAATCAGAGTGATTTGGTGACGCCGGTGAAGAGGTTGCGGACGATTGGGGTGGTGAAAGGGTGAGGATATTGGGGGGAGCGGTATGGCTGGATGGGGGGTGTGAGGAGCCGGGAGGCTGTGTAGGCTGCGGGCAGGAACCTCCACCCCTGATCGGGGCGGCCCTCCTCCCCTCCGCCGGAAAGGTCTGCCGGTCTTTAACGAAAGTATTGAGATGTAAATGAGTAGTTTTTTTGTGGTATCTTCCGGCAGGCGCCGGTTTGATATAGAGGGTCCATTTTCCCGCATAGGTGATGCATGGATTTGCATACGGTGCTTTTGGCTGCAGGTTTTGGCCTGGGCGGTGCGGCGGCTTTTTAAGTCGACGGCATTCCGGAATGGACGCTGGGAACACGATGTGTCAGAGGTTCGAATCCTCTCCCATATGAGAAATGGGTAGCTAAGTGGGTATAGCAATCGTAACTTTATTGCAACTGTCAATTGCAAAACAAAGCAGTGGGAGAACGTGATTTCGCTTTTCCCGGGGGAACTGTGGCTTTTTGGGAGCAAGTCTTTTTGCCTTTTGGGGCATGGATGGCTTATTCCGGGGGCGTAAGGGATTTGGAGGTTTTCATTTCGCTTATGGAACAGGATTTTCCGGCCGCGGGAAGGCAGTATGGCTTCGGATACCGAAAGGAAACGACAGGGACAGCCTGAACCGTATATGGGTTCGGGTCCTCCGTGAAGAATCCTTTCTCAAGGGGTCGTCCCCATTTCGGCGGTGGGAAAAGCGATCGCACTTCCAAATAACAAAATGGTTGATATTACGGGACTGGAAAACAGTAATATGCCTCACAATACACAAATCAATTTACAGGCACATGCATTTGTGACTGGAAATTGATTTCATACAGGTGTGTTGTGAGGGATATTACGGAACTGGAATAGGAGATATAGATGAAGTATTTGATTAAGGAACAGGAATGTGGATATTTGTTGAAGAATGGGATTTTGCAGGGCTTGTTGTTTGCCGGAAAGCACTCTATTTATTCTTTTCTTGGATATGAGCTTCGGATTGTATCTATGGTGGGAAAGGTAGATACTAAGAAGCTTCCGGCGGAGCTTTTGATGCGTCAGCCGGAGTTTGCAAAGCGCGTGGTTCGGGTGCGTATTCCCGATCATTGTATTGGTATTCATATGGCGGACGGTATTTTCAAGCAGGTTTTGATGGATGGGGAAGCCCTCTACTGGAATGTGTTTGAGGAAAATGAGATTCGTCTGGTGGATGTCACCGGCGTTCAGATGACGGAGGATCAGGTGCCCGGAATGTATCGTCATCTGATTCCTGCCCGGCTTTATAAGAAGGTGGTGATTGGGGAGGGTGAGACGGGGCTTTTGTACATAGACGGGCATTTTGACAGGGAGCTTTCCTGCGGAACGTATTTTTACTGGAATTATGCTCATGAAGTGTCCTGTAAGGTGTTCAATCTGAAGGTGCAGCAGCTTGATATTTCCGGTCAGGAGATTTTGACGGCGGATAAGGTGGGGATTCGGTTAAACATTTTGTGCAGCTACCGCATTACGAATCCGCTGGAGCTGGTAAAGAGGCTGGAGGGAGCTTCGAAGCTGCTGTACACCAGAGTGCAGCTTGCGGCCAGGGAGTATGTGGGGCAGTTTCGCCTGGATGAGCTTTTGGCTGACAAGGAGGCGATTGGAAATGTGCTGAAGGAAAGGCTTTTGGAGGTGCAGGGGGACTACTGTGTGGAGGTTCTGGATGTGGGAATTAAGGATATTATTCTGCCGGGGGAGATTCGGGATATTATGAATACGGTTCTGGTAGCGGAGAAGAAGGCCCAGGCCAATGTGATTATGCGCCGGGAGGAGGTGGCTTCCACCAGGAGCCTTCTGAATACGGCGAAGCTGATGGAGGAAAATCCTGTTTTGTACCGCTTAAAGGAGCTTGAGTATTTGGAGAGGATTTGCGATAAGGTAGGGTCTATCTCGGTGAATGGAGGTGGGAATCTTTTGGAACAGCTTGCGGGGATGGTGGTGCCGGCCGGGAAATGATATAAAAATTTTGAAAAGGAAGTATCTGCCGGAAGGGGGCTGTGGGGAAATAAGACGTGGGATATCAGAACAGTCTGGCATCTTTCTCCACAGCCTTTTTCGGCATTTTTTGTTTTTGATTTGCAAGAAAAGTATTTAATGAGTGTTAGAAAAATGAATGATAGAATAACGATTTCTTCTTATATGGAAGCTATGCAAGAGAACAGTCAAAGTATCTAAAATGTAAGTATGAAACAGATGGATGTGTCTGTGATTTCATGCGGTCAAAAAAGTAATTACAAAAACGAGTAATAGCTTCAACGGTGTTCCCCCTGGAAAACCTCAAGAATCTTTTCCGCCAGCTCCATATGGGGTTTCTCGGGGTTTTTCTGGAAGATATTTACGTGATTCAGATCGCCGCTGCGATCCGTAAAAGCAGGAAACAGGAATCCGCAGGCAGGCTCTCCCGGTTCATATCGGCCCGCAAGGGAGCAAATCACACAGATAATATATTCAAACACCTCTTCAGATTCCCACAGCCGTTCTTTATCGGAGGTTTTTGCCGGAATGTCGTATCGATCATGGAAAACTATAATGGCATATTCGGAATCGCTTTTGTAGTGCTCCATAACAATGTCATAAAATGCATCCATAAGCGCATCGTTTTTCAGGCCGCAATCTTTCATTGCCATAAGAAGCTGCCATATACTGCCTGGATTCATATGCTCTGGCTTAAACTCATATTTATTCAGATTCTTATTTGTATCGGAAAAAGGAACCGTCTTTGCCAGATTCAGATTCTTTGCCCTTTCAGCCTCGGAAAGCTTCAAAAAATTCGTATTAAAACTCCCGTCAAAATCTCCCTTCCGATCCACATAACATCCGGCAATCCTTGTGATGGAGGTGCGCTTGGGCGTCATTCTCCTTGTTAATTCCAACATATCCTCTCTGTTAATCATAGTATTATCAATCCTTTAAAAATTTCCTTCTGAATTTGTTTTGTGTTCCTTTGTACGCTGAGGATATTGTTTCTTCCCGGTGCAGCGAGAGAGACAGAGAATCTGCATTTACCTTTGGAAGCTCCCTCAAACGTTTTCAGCTTTTGCGATGCCGATAGGCGGCTGTTAAGCGATTTCCGGATACGGCCTGTACCGTTCCAAGCTGTGAGGCACCCGAATTACTTGCTCCGGGATTTCCGGAAATAAAGATCGGCACGATGCAGATAGGGCAGGAACCGTCTTCTTTGATTCTGGAACCGCACATAGAGCAGTATTTATCCTCAAGCTCTGTCTCGGATAACGAGCCGGCTTCATCTAACGAGCCGATTCGAGGCTGAGAATTTGCCGGGCAAGAAGCTTTTGCAGTCAAATCGCTTTTTCTGACAGAATCACGGAGGATAGATGCAAAAGAATCGGAAGCCTTTGGGAGAGAACCGGAAGAAATTTTCATCGGGCTGTAGGATAATAGATTTAGGGCAGCGATTTCAGTCATATCTTTAAAATCTCCTTTATTTTATGTTTCCTTTAAAATATGAATTTAGTATAGGACACATTTTTTTTACTGTCAATGAAGAATACCCCATCACTCCACACAAGAATAAAACAATTCATGCTGCCGCTTTACCCTCCGGCGAACTTCATTCAGAAACTTCTCCGGTCCCAGAATCCGGATCACCGGCCCGAAGGAAAGAAGATCAATAAGAAGCTCCGTTTCATCCGCCGGATCGTAGTAGATAGAACACAGCCAGGTATCACTCTCCGGTTCATAGACCGTCTGCTTTTCATAATTTGCAAACCGCAGCATGCACCGCTCCAGGGCATTGCGCTCATTGCGGATGCGGATCCGCACCGGCTCCCCGGCTTGCCGCTGAAAACGGCTGATATCCCAGTCAAAGTCCCTGGGAACAGGATTTTTGGAAATATGGCAGGCAAGCATACGGGCCACATTCATAACATGAAACTGCTTGGGCCGGCAATGGGACAGGGATACGCAGAGCAGACGGAACTTATCATCCTTTGGGGAATACTGAAAACGGCAGGGCAGGACTTCGAGGGTCAGAGGATTCCCCTTGCGGCTTTCATAAGCGACAAACAGAGGACGGCGCTCCGTCATAGCCTTCAATATGGTGCGGAAAATATTCTGATAAATGGGATCTTCATAAGGGTCCCCATCCCCATAGCGGTCAAAATAGTGAAAATCCGCCGGATCATACAAGGCCGGAACATCCTCCAAAGCCTTCTCAAGCTCCTCCAAAGCCTCTTCCGAAAAAAAGAGACGGAATCTTGGGTCCAAGAGCAGAGCCTTTAACCAGGACTTTTGAAGCTTTGTCAAAGGAAGCTTTAAAAAATCCTCCGTTTTTTCCGTCTGATCCTGTCCAAGCGCACAGGAAAAACACCCGTCCGCCTCCCTGTGAAGAAGAGGACTCCAGGCCCCGTCTAGGAGCTTGGGAAGAATATTGAGAGCGCTTTCCGCAGAAGAGACGCTTAAAATATCCGCTTCCATGTCCTTAAGGGTCAGAGGCTTTGTCCCTGCATCCAATAAAATTTTCCGTATGGCCTGAAAATAAGAGCCGTAGATTTCTTCAAATAATTCCATTTTTAACCCACTTCCGAGTACATCTCATACATTTCCTCCAAATCCCGAGTCACCTTCCGAAGCGCCGCATCATTGGAGCACTGCAGATCCAGGATTCTTCCGGTAAATGATTTTACCCAGGAAAGCATTTCATTTGCATCAAAAAATACGCCTGTATACAAAAATACATGTTCCCGAACCTTCAGAACTTCGCCGCCCCGCCCTTCCCGGTGGAGCCGGTTAATGATGTGTCTCTCCCGTTTTTCATCAATATACAGCTTCATACACAGAGTTTCCATGCGGCTGTGCCCTCCGAAGGAAACACCCCAGCAGAAGGCCAGATTTTTCTCTAATTTCTCCCGCAAAAGCTCATATTCCGAACAAAGCTCCAAAGGCTTTACCTTGGAAATACAGTCCAGGCGCAGACAGTTAAAACGCCGCTTTGGGAAAAAGTAAAGGCATACATAACGCCGCCCGGTCTGGGTACTGACAAAGATCCTCAGCGGAAGCCCCGTTATCTGCGTCCGGTTTCCCGAACGGACACTATGGTTTTCAAACGTAATGGTGCGATGCTCCTTCATGGCATCCAAAATCTTTAAAAGCGCCTGATCCTCCAAGGTATGTACCAGAAAATAGTGCTTCCAGCAGAAGAGATCGTTGTGAAGAAACTCCCGATCCAGAAGGGTGCTGCCCACAATGCCGAAGGGCATGGCTTCGGAGCAGAATTTTACCGCCTGCATCAAGTCCTTATAGAGCGGAGTGTTTTCCAGGGCCATAGGGGGAGTGAGGCGGTAGGCAAAGGCTTTCCCGTTCTTTTGCGCTTCAAGAATCCCAAGGCGTTCGTATTCCCGGCATTTGTTCCGCACGGTCTGGAGATCCGGAACAGTCTCGAGACGCTCCGCCAGAAGATCGCAGAGAGCGGAAACGGTGAGTGCATTCTTATTTCCCAGAAGATCCGGAAGAAAAAAATGGAGCAGCAGATCATTGTCCGTAAAGCTTTTGGACTTCCAGGCGGCGTAGAGGGGATTGGTGGAAAGCTGTTTGCTGTCCATATGGACGGACACCTGTTTTCCACGGGAGGTGTAATCCATATGGATATATCCGGCCAGGTAGCTCTCGATCCGGCGGCGTTCATTGTCGTAGGTGCGGCCGCTTTTTTCCCCGAACTCACTGCGGACCTTAAAGCCGTAGAGGAAAAATTGCCGCATATAATCCCGGATGCGTTCAAAATTTTTGATAAGCTCTTGATAGTCGGACATGGTACGGCCTTTCTGGTAATCTCTAAAAGTAAATGTGATAACTAAGTCAATTATACTATTACATCAAAACAGGGGCAATCAAAAAACAAAAAAAGAATATCAAAAATCAGAAACATGAGTTATAATAGAACTGGTTTTATAGAAAAACTTTCTGCGGCTTTACCCTTTAGTGCCGTCGCGCAGCGACTAAGTAAAGCCGCAAAGGCGCACGAGAGAAACTTTTATGAGTGCCCTTTCGAATGAAAATTTCTCTCATCATAGGTGTGCCGAAGTGACTTTACCCTTTAGTGCTGTCGCGCAGCGACTTTAATTAGGAGGAATACCATGTATAAAATGAAAAAACAATACCTTTTACCAGGCATTTTAGCGGCAATGCTTTTATGCGGCTGTACCGGAAAGGACGCTGCAAAGAATCCGGAGCCGGAAGCAAAGACAGAAGAAAGCGTTGCTCCCGAAAATGAGGACAATACAGCGTCAGAAGCCGTGGTCTTTGAGGGGCAGGATCTGGATGGAAACACCATTTCTCAGGACTTATGCGCCGAGTCAAAGCTAACCATGATCAATGTCTGGGCCACCTACTGCAACCCCTGCTTGAAGGAAATGCCGGAGCTGGGAGAACTGGCACAAGAATACGATAAGGCGGATTTTCAGCTGATTGGCATTGTAAGCGATGTTGTGGAGGGCCAGGATGAGGAAGCCGCCGCATATGCGACTGAATTGGTGGAGAAGACAGGGGCATCTTATCCCCACATGCTTTTGAACGAATCACTGTATCTTGGGCTGCTTGCGGATGTTTCCGCCGTACCCACCACATTTTTCCTCAATGAAAAGGGCGAGATTTTGGATGTGGTTGTAGGCGCTATGGACAAAACCCATTGGAAGGAGAAAATAGATGGGCTTCTTAAGGATCTGTAAACAAAAAGCCTGGCTTCTGGGAACGGCTCTCGGAATCGCATTTCTGGGACTGGGAGCGGCCGGGGGACAGTTGGAAATTGTCTGGAAAAAGGCGGTTATGATCTGTCTGGAATGTATTGGAATCGGGTGACATGATGAGAAAAAATTTTCGGTTTAAGGTACAGATTTTATTTACCATTCTTACTAACGGGTACGCCTATGGCTTCCTGAACGGAAAGATTTATCAGGGAACGCTTAAATACGCCTGTGTTCCCGGCTTAAACTGCTATTCCTGTCCGGGAGCCGTCGGGTCCTGTCCCATAGGAGCGCTCCAGGCGGTGCTGAATCAGCAAAATCTTCAGATTCCCTTCGGCGTTCTGGGATTTCTTTTCGTGTTCGGAAGTATTCTGGGACGCTTTGTCTGCGGCTGGCTCTGTCCCTTTGGACTGGTACAGGATGTGCTTCACCGGATTCAGCTGTTCAGGAAAAGGAAGCGCCTGCCCTACCATTCCGTACTCAAATACGGAAAATATGCGACCCATATTTTTCTTGTATGCATCGGCTCCTTGTTTCTCTTCGGCGGCTTTGCAAAGGTTCCGGCTTTCTGCAAATACCTGTGTCCTTCGGGAACACTGTTCGGGGCCTTGCCTCTGCTTAGCGGAAATCAGCTTCTCCGCAGTCAGGCAGGAGGGCTGTTTTTCTGGAAGCTTGGGATTCTGCTGGCGCTTTTGATTCTTTCCGTGAAGATTTACCGGCCTTTTTGCCAGTATCTTTGTCCTCTGGGGGCCATATATGGATGGTTCAACCGATTCAGCCTGGTACGGATTCACTGGGAAGAGGAGCGGTGTATTTCCTGCCATGCCTGTGAGGAAGCCTGTCCGGTGGGGCTTTCCCTTAAGGAAATATCACGTTCCCCGGAGTGTATCCGCTGCGGCAGGTGCGTCCGGGCATGCCCTGTGGAGTGTCTCCATTTTGGGAACCGGAAGCCCGTACTGGAAAAAGAGAAAAAATGACGGGCAATTTTTGAAAGCTTGGAAAATACAATTTGCTGAAAAAAAGAGGTCTTATTATGACATGGGATTATTGGATGGATTTACAGGTCTGGAAGGAGCGCAGTACGGCCCTGCGGAAAATAAAGGGGACGCAGGCCAGGAAAATTGATTTGTTTCAGAAGTTTTTTATATTCGGGTTCTTTTGCCTTGCTGTTTTTATTGTCTCTTTCCATGAAGGAAAATTTGATCTGTTATATGGTCTCTTTCTTTTTGTAATATGTGTTCCGGTGCTCCTATTGGCCATCTATTTGAACCGTTTGGGAAAGAGAAAAGCCGTCAAAGCCCAGCTTCCGGCGTATCACTGCGTTACAGTCAAGAATGGGATACTGACAGAAGAGCTTACGACCCGGGAGGGAACCATAACCAGGGGTGAGAAACCTCTGACAGAGCTGATTGAGGCAGTTCCTTTTCGCGGCGGTCTGTATCTTCGCTTTAACGGGCCGGCTTTTCTGTTTTTTCCTCAGGCGGCCTTCCGGCAGACGACGCCTCAGCAGAGTGCTGCTTTTATCCGGGCTTCGGCCGCTTCCGCCAGGAACATGATACCGGAACCGGCTGCTCCGTTTCCGGAGGATGCGCAGGATCATCCTGCTTATGGCACGCTGTATTTTGAGCTTCCAAAATCCCATGTATATGATTTGTACCGAAGCTGCAACCTGCATATATTGCGGCATCCAAAGCAGCTTTTTTACAGCCTTTATTCAAGAACAGGGGGACTGCTGCTTTTATTGGGGGTTCTGGTTTTGCTGCTTATTGTCCTTAATCCGGGATACATATTCTCCGTATTTTTGGGTATTTGCCTGTTCTCTGCGGTTTACTATGCGCTCTTGATTCTTGTATTTCTGATAGGGTGCGGGCAGTTGGAGAAAAAAGATAGGCTTTCTGCTTTGTGCGGCCCTCAGCAGATTTCATTTTACGAGGATCGCCTGCATTTAAAAAGACAGCAAAACTCGCAGCAGATCTTTTACCGGGAGCTTAGAAATCTCTATGAGGCCAGGGATGCCTATTATCTGCTGTATAAGAAAACGTCTCAGATTCTGATGATTCCCAAATGGGCTTTTACAACGCCGGAGGAGGAAACTATGTTTGTAAGAACACTTCGGAAGAATATTTTGCATGCAAGTAAAAGATGATGAACGGTTGTGCGCATTGATTACATTACATGCTGAAATCTTGTATTTCGGTTTGAAATTCGTTATACTGGGAAATGGTTAGATTAGGTATATGGAAATACGGCTATGAGGAGTGAAGTGTGATGGTGATTTATTTGATTCGTCATGGAGAGACGGATTGGAATACAAAGCGGCTTTTGCAGGGAGCTACGGATATTCCTTTGAATCAGAACGGAATTGAGGTGGCGCAGCTTACGGCGGAAGGACTGCGGGAGGTAGCGTTTGATTTGATTTTTACCAGTCCTTTGAAACGGGCCAGAGAGACGGCAGAGATTATCAGAGGGGAACGCAAGATTCCGATTATTCCCGACGAGCGTCTGCGGGAAATTTCTTTTGGGCCTTATGAGGGCCTTTGCTGCCAAAAGGACGGATGGAATATCCCCGATCCGGATTTTGGAAATTTTTTTATGAATCCGGGAGAATATGTGCCGCCGGAAGGGGGCGAATCTATCCGGCATCTTTGTGAGCGGACGACGGAATTTCTGCAGGAATTGATTCATCATCCGGACTATCAGGATAAAACGATTCTGCTGTCCGGGCACGGAGCTGTGGTGAAGGGGCTTTTGAGCAGTGTCACCATTACGGATCTGAAGGATTTTTGGAGCGGGGGCGTACATAAGAACTGCGGCGTTTCGATTCTGGATGTGGATGCGGGGAAGATTACTTTAAGGCAGGAGAATGTGATTTATTATGACGAAGCGAGAAGCAGCAACTATTTTGAATAAGAGAAAATGTATGGTCGCGACGCCTGTAGGGGAGCTGGAGCTTGTGGAGGACGGGCAGGGAATCTGCGGTCTTTCCTTTGGGGCCTCTTCAGAGAATGAGGATGTTTTGGAGGAGGAGACAGTGCTTTTATCGGAGGCGAAGCGGCAGCTTCTGGAATATTTTGCAGGGGAGCGCAAAAAGTTTGAGCTTCCTCTTTCTATGCATGGTACAAAGTTTCAGATGCGTGACTGGGAGGAGCTTCTTGCGATTCCTTACGGAGAGACCAGGAGCTATGGGGAAATTGCAAGGGCCATTGGCTGCCCGAAGGGGAGCAGGGCCGTGGGGATGGCGAACAGAAATAATCCCATCGCAATTATTGTGCCCTGCCACCGGGTGATTGGATCGAACGGAAGCCTTACCGGATATGCAGGGAAGAATAAGGCGCTGGATATTAAGGAGTATTTGCTGAAGCTGGAAGGCGTGAAATTGGAAGGCGCGAAGCTGTAATAACGGCGGCAGAGCTTTTGCGTGACCGGCAATTGATTTTATATGGATATACAAAGAGAGATATTACGGAACCGGAACAGGAGTGAATCGAATGAGTGTGACAATGGATAATGAAGCGGTGCGCAGGCGCCTGCTGGAGCTTGCGGACAGCAAATATCAGAGCTTCCAGAGCGGACTTGTTCCGGGAGTTGACAATCTTTTGGGAGTGCGGGTGCCGGATCTCCGCAAACTGGCAAAGGAGATTGCAAAGGGAGACTGGGAAGCATTTCTTGGGAAAAATGATCGGGAATGGTATGAAAATGATATGCTGCAGGGGCTTGTCATTGCCTGTGCGAAAATGGACTTTGAACGCCGTTTGGATTTGACCCGCGAATTTATTCCCCGCATCAGCAACTGGGCGGTATGTGACGTGTTCTGCGGTTCCTTAAAGGAGGCAAAGAAGCACAGGGACGAAGTCTGGGAGTTCCTTCAGCCGTTTCTTAAGTCCAAGGAGGAATATGAGATCCGCTTCGGCGTTGTGATGCTTTTAAGCCATTTTGTGGAGGAAGCTTATCTTGAGAGGGCTTTTGCGGCCTTTGACGCCATTGTCAGTGATGCCTATTATGTGCGTATGGCCGTGGCATGGGCCGTATCCGTCTATTTTGTGCATTTTCCGAATGAGGGTATGGCTTATCTGAAGCATAATCAGCTGGACGACCGGACGCACAATAAGGCCATTCAGAAGATTACGGAATCTTATCGGGTGGAAAAGGAGATGAAGGATGTACTGCGGGGGATGAAGCGCAAAATTTAAGAATTCTTAAGAAAAGAATCATCCTTTTTCAAAATTATTCCGCTACAATCAAAGCATTGATACACCAGACAGCAAGAAGGAGCATAACAAATGGAAAAGATTTTGATTGTAGAGGATGACAAAGCCCTAAGCAACGGCATCGCTTTAGCGCTAAAAGCAGAGGGCTATTTATTTTTACAGACCTATGACTTGGCCGAAGCAAGGAAAATTCTGGACAAAGAGGAGATTTCTCTTGTGATTCTGGACCTGAATCTCCCGGACGGCAGCGGACTTACGCTTCTTACGGAGATTAAGCAAAAGCAGGAGACGCCGGTGGTCATACTCACGGCAAACGATCTGGAAACGGACATTGTTACCGGTCTGGAGCTTGGAGCCGACGACTATATCACCAAGCCTTTCAGTCTTATGGTGCTGCGCGCCCGCATCAATACTCAGATGCGGAAGATGCGCCGGGGAGGACTGCAGGTATATCAGTCGGGGAAATTTTATTTTTCCTTCTCCAGTATGGAATTTATCAAAGGAAATCAGAAGATCGAGCTTAGCAAAACCGAGCAGCGGCTTTTAAAGCTGCTGGTTGAGAACCGGGGACTGACCCTCTCAAGGGGCGAGCTTGTGGATCGCGTCTGGACCGACGGCGCCCAGTATGTGGATGAAAATGCATTGTCCGTCACGATTAAGCGCCTCCGGGATAAGCTTGAGGACAATTCTTCCGCCCCCAGGTATATCAAAACCGTCTACGGAATCGGCTATACCTGGTCGGACGAGCGGCTTGGAGGTATTCAAAAAGGCACACATGGATAACTATATGATTCTCTGTATTGCATTTGGAGTCACAGCCATTGTCCTGGCAGTCTGCATGGCCCTGGAGAGAAGGCAGATACACAGGCACCTGAACCACCTGGATCGGATACTGGAGACGGCCATAGACGGAAGCTTTGAGGAGCGGCATTTTGACGAAAGCCGTCTTTCCTCCTTTGAGGCAAGGTTTTATCAGTATCTAAGCCGCCAGGCGGGAAAGGAGCGGGAGCTTACCCGGGAGAAGAAGAAGATTCATGGGCTGATTGCAGATATTTCCCATCAGACCAAGACGCCCATAGCCAATCTGATCCTGTATGCGGATCTCCTTTCGGAGCAGGTGCCGGAGGAATCGGGAGAGCTTTCCCGGCAGATTACCGTACAGGCGGAAAAGCTGCAGTTTCTTATCACATCGCTTATCAAGGGTTCCCGTTTGGAGCAGGGAATCATTCACCCCACGCCGAAAAAATGTTCCGTTGGCGAGCTTATTGTCCGAACTGCAAAGGAGGGCGCTTATCTGGCTGAGAAAAAGGGGATACGGCTTGCCTGGCAGATTGAGGAGGGAACGGATCTGGCCTGGTTTGACCCCAAGTGGACAGGGGAAGCTTTGTGGAATCTTCTGGACAATGCCATCAAATATACCTTTGAGGGGGATACCGTTCTGATACAGGGGCGCGCCTATGAGCTTTTTTACCGGATTGATGTTGTGGATCACGGCAGGGGGATTTCGGAGGAGGAGATCCCGAAGGTCTTTCATAGATTTTACCGCTCTCCCAAGAGCCGGGAGGAAGAGGGTGTGGGGCTTGGCCTTTATCTGGCAAGGGAAATTATCCAGGCCCAGGGAGGTTATATGAAGGTAACATCGGGGAAGGAAACTGTGTTTTCCATCTTTCTTCTCCGAAGAGAGGAAGCGTTTCATACGGAACTTGATCATGGAGCCAAGGCGGAATAACAAAAATATCTGCCGAGGCTCTTTTTTTCTGAAATCTGCAACTTTTCCCGCGCAGGAATGGTCTATTATACGAAAGGGTAAAAAAGCTTTTTTACGAAATCATCCGGAAACGGAAATGGAACTGGAATAAGAGGTAAGAAATGCAGCAGGATTATTTTGAGGAAATTGTAGAATACATTCTGGAAAATCAGAACAGGCTTTACCGTCTGGCCTACTCCAATGTTCAAAATGAGCAGGATGCTATGGATGTAGTGCAAAATACCATCTGCAAAGCTCTGGAACATGCAGGCGAGCTTCGCGATATCCGCGCGGTAAGAACCTGGGTTTATCGGATTCTGATGAACGAGAGCATGACGTTTCTCAGGAAAAACAGAAGGGAACTGTTGCTGGAAGAACCCTTGGATGAGGAGGCGTTTGTCTGTGATCCGGAGTATGCGGACAGGGACGAATTGTTTGAGCGAATCAAGGGACTGCCTGCGACGGTGCAGAATATTATCCGGCTTCGGTTTTATGAAGAGCTGTCATTGCAGGAAATAGCGGAAGCGATGGGGCTTAATCTGAATACGGTGAAGGCGAAGCTTTACCGGGGTCTTAAGGCCCTGCGTGTGGAAATGGAGGGAATGAAGGTTTGAAAGAGTTGGAGAAGAGCAAAGAAACTTATGAGAGCATTGTGATTCCGAAGGAGTTGGAGGGAAAAGTGCAGGAGGCCATTGAAGCTTCCCGCCGGAAGAGAGAAAAGCGTCTTGCAAAAAACAGGCGCAGAAAGCTTTACAGATGGGCCGCGGGAATAGCGGCGGCCTTTACGGTGGCAACGACCATTGGGCTGAATACGAGTGAGGCATTTGCGATGGAGGTGCAGAAAATCCCGGTTATCGGGGAGCTTGCGCGGATTCTTACCATTCGCTCTTATGAAAAAACGGAGGGAGACACTCAGATTGCCGCTGAGATTCCCGGTGTGGATTTGGGTGAGGACGGACAAAAGCTGTCGGAGGAGGTCAACGCTCAGATTGAAAAAATGACGGCGCAGTATGAGAGTGAGGCTGTGGAGAGAGCGGAAGAGTATAAGAAAGCGTTTCTGGAAACAGGCGGAACGGAAGAGGAATGGGCGGAGCATGATATCCGTATCCATGTGTGGTATGAGATTAAAAATCAGACGGAGGATGTGTTGTCTTTCGTGGTAAAGGGTACGGAGAGCTGGACGAGCGCTTATGCGGAAACACGGTATTACAATCTGGATTTGGAGAGCAATGAGTTTTTGACGCTGGAGAGCTTTCTGGGGAAGGATTATGTGGAGAAGGCAAATGAAAGTATCCGCGGACAGATAGAGGAGCGGATGAAAAAGGGAGAGGTTTTCTTTGCTCCGGAGGAAGGCGGCTTTGAGACGATTGAGGCGGAACCTGATTTTTATGTGAATGAGAAGGGGAATCCGGTGATTGTATTTGAAAAATATGCGATTGCGCCGGGAGCTATGGGGGAAGTGGAGTTTGAGATTGCTTTGTAAGGAAAGGATGATGGAAATGAAAAGAAGAGGATTTGTTTTGGTTTTGGCGATGGTTATGGTGATGGGGGCTTCGGCTTGTAAGGGAGAAGAGATCAAGGAAGAGGATAATTTTTCGGCTGTGGGGCAGGAGGATCTACAAAACGATCAGAAAGAGGCAGAAGATGAGAAGGGGGATGCGGAGGAGCCTCAAGCGGGTGTGGGATCGGATGATGAGTTGGAAGATGGAGTGGACGGGAGTGATGCGGAAGTGGGGGAACCTGATAGTAATTTGGATAATTTTGATGCGGATATGGGGGAGGTTTCGGATTTTGCGGCTTTGATTAAGGATGCTGTGGGAGAGAAGGATTTGGAGAAGCTTGCGGATTTGATCGGATTTCCGGTTTATGTCGGACTGGATGGAGTGGACGTAGTGGAGACGAGGGAAGCGTTTTTGGAGCTTGATCCGGATGAGGTGTTTTCGGAAGAGATGGTGCGTTCGATTGAGAAAGCGGATGCTGGGGATTTGGCGGCTAGTATGGCTGGGTTTACTTTGATGGATTATGATACGGAAGGGAGCGCTGGTATTACTTTTGGAATGGTGGATGGGGGGCTTTTTGTTACTGGGATTAATTATGGGTATTGAGGGACGGACGATTTAATTGCCAGGAGCCAGCCCGGCCCGGCGGATTTTCCATATCTGTGTTCGGACGGTTCACGTACATGCTGTCTGCTCTGGTCATACATTACCTTTGAGGTTTTTTAGGTCTTTTGGTTTTTTGGTAATGTATGCCCATATCAGACAGCCTGTACGCGAACAGCCGGACACCTGATATCGGAAAATCCGCCGGGCTGGGCTGGCTCCTGGCAATTAAATCTGGGGATGTGGAAATTAGCGGGGGGGATAGGAAGCTCATTTATGAATTATGAATTTGAAATGTTGGTTTTTGAATAGGAGGGGCATATTAACTGGGTTTTTTTGAAGTCAGTTTAGTTGGTTTAATATGGCTTAAATTTTTTTGAAGCTAATGTCATATATATTTGACAAAATGTCGTGTGGGTGGTAAGATAAATTTAAGAAGGGAACGTATTAATTGGGTAGATGAATAACAGTTTGAAAGTAAGAGAATGAAGCAGGGGATGGGTAAGTTGTAAAGGTTTTGTTTTTGAATGGGGTTTGAGGTGAAACTGTTTTTTGATAGGGGGTGGCGGATTGTGGCTAAGAATCTGAAGCTGAAGGCGGCGAGAGCGGAGCTTGATTATTCTCAGGAGGATCTGGCGAAGCTGGTGGGGGTGTCGCGGCAGACGATTAATATGATTGAACGAGGAGATTATAATCCTACTTTGAATCTTTGCTTAAGTATCTGCCATGCTTTGGGAAAAACCCTGGATGAAATTTTTTGGAAGGATATTGCGGAACTGGAATAGTCCGGTTGAAATGGACTTTACCCTTTAGTGCCGTCGCGCAGCGACTTAAAATAGGAGGGATAGCGATGAAGAAGGAATGGATCTTATGGAATGTTCTTCAAAATCCGGAGAATATCACGGCAGACGAGCGGATGGAGCAGATTGAGTGGAAGAATTATTACTGGTCCTATAAGGCGTTGCTGCAAATATTTTTTTTATTTATCGTGTTATGGCCAGGCATTATGACTTTGTTTCAGAGCTATCTGGGAGAAAGCTTTAGCTTTGATGTTTTGCTCAGGCTTGCTATACTTCAGATTATAGTGATTATAGAGAGCGGCCGCTTTCTGTACAGCTGTTATTTCGGGAATCAGGAATTTTATGATCGGAGCAAAGGCAGAACGTCGTATCTTGTAATTGGTTTGCAGATAGCGGCCATTTCCTGGATCATGCTCTGGATAGAACGCGGGTTCCGTCATCCGCTGCCTTGGATTATGATGGGCGTTGGGCTGCTCATTTATTGGGGGTTGTGTCATCTGGCTTATTTGCACCATGCTATGCTGATGGACGAAACAACGGAAGAGGCAGGGCATAAGAGTGAGAGATGGATTCCCGGGGTATGCGGAGTTACTTTAGCTGCTTATTTCTTAGTGGTGAATGTCCTTATGTGTACTGCCATAACAGGGGGGAGAAGCATGTCTCATCTGACGGAGGAAGAACAGCGCATGATAAACACCGTGCAGCTTGGAATCAGTAATTACTATGCGTTGTCAAGCTACCGGATGGACTATACTTTCAAAACCGATACACAGCCGGAAGCTCCTGTTTATTATGAGAATAACAGCTATGATCTGTCCCATGTCTACTGTCTGGCAAATGACGGAGAACTTTACAACCAGATCTTAAATCCCGGAAACGATAAAAGCATTTACCGGGAATACCGCAGAGAATCGGAAAATCACTTTTCATGGGAAATGGCTTATGAAGGACGCTGGATCTCCGACATCGAATGGGCCGAGCTTTGGACAGAAAACCAGGAAGAACCGGAATTTTGGATCAATGAACCCTACACCGGCCTGCCGGATATTGATCCAAAGTCCGTAACTTCCGTCACAAAAGAATATCAAAATCAAAACATCTGCTATACTATTACCTACAACCAGGATTACGACACGGTAGGTACAACCTTAAAAGATAATGAGGATCTAAAAAACTTTGCGGCCACAGACTGCTACACCCTCAATGAATACAATACCCTTATCCAATACAAGCGCACCGAAACCGGCATAACAAAAGCTTCCGAAGAACCGCGCACACTGGAGCGCACCATCACTATTCTGGGCGTAGACAGAGAACAAATCCAATCCGAAATACGAACCCTAACAAGCCAATACACCCCCTAACTCCTATTTAATGCTTCACTCCCTGCCGGCAAAAATCATGAAGCTAACCCCAAAAAGCTTATAAAGGCTTCAAACAAGAATCACTCCCAAAAAAGAATTTGCAATTTTAATACCCCCAAAACAATTAGGCGCAGGAAGAAAACCAGGGAGAAGGGCCGGGAGGGGAGGATTTTCACTTATCCGGTGTCCACCTTTTCGACACATATGTATGAGCTGAGCGGACTTTGCCAAAAAACATCCAACACCCAGATAACAAAAAGGGCAAAGTCCGATCAGAGCATACATATGTAACGAGAAACACGTGGACACAGGATATGGAAAATTCTCCCCGCCCAGTCCTTCTCCCGTCCGTCCCCAACCTCCCCGCATTAAAAAAATTACAAATCTAACAACTCCGTTATATTCCCGAAAGAAAAGAGAAATCCTCCCATGCTATACTCATTACATAAAGCCGGATGCACCAAACACGCAGACACTTCATCTGCCCCCACCCCTGCATAAATACACATCTTTAAACGCAGGAACCGCACCCGGCTCAAAAGAGTACTCCCGGAAACACATTTGCCAAGCATGAATTTCCGAGAGTACCCAAAAAAGAAACGGAGGACACAACCCTATGACAATCCTGGAAACAAGAGACCTGAAAAAATACTACAATTCCGGCGAAACCACCGTAAAAGCCTTAGACGGCGTAAACCTGAAGATAGAAGCCGGCACCTTCACCGCCATCGTCGGCACCTCCGGCAGCGGAAAATCCACACTGCTCCACATGCTCGGCGGCCTGGACCGCCCCACGGAGGGCAAAGTACTGGTAGACAAAAAAGACATATTTACCTTCAAGGAAGAAGCCCTCACCATCTTCCGCCGAAGAAAAATCGGCTTCGTATTCCAAAGCTACAACCTGGTCCCGGTCCTCAATGTAAAGGAAAACATCCTGCTCCCCATCGAGCTTGACGGCGGCCGCCCGGATCAAGCCTACATCCAAAAAATCATAACCCTCCTGGGCCTGGAAGAAAAGCTTCAAAACCTTCCCAGCAACCTCTCCGGCGGTCAGCAGCAGAGAGTGGCCATCGCCCGCGCCCTGGCAGGCAAGCCGGCAATCATTCTGGCCGACGAGCCAACCGGCAACCTGGATTCCCGGACCAGTCAGGACGTCATGAGCCTGCTGAAAGTGACAAGCGAGCGTTTCCGCCAGACCATCGTCATGATCACCCACAACGAGGAGATTGCCCAGACCGCCGACCGTATCATCCGCATCGAGGACGGCCGTATCGCAAAGGATGGTGAATAACATGCTGCGCGTAAGAAATCAAAAAACCATCCGCCGCCTGGCAAACCGAAGCTTTTCGGCCAACCGGACACGAAACATCATGGCAGTCATTGCCGTCACCTTAACCACCCTGTTATTCAGCGCCCTCTTTACCACGGCCATTTCCGTCAAATATTCCACGGAACAGACCACCATGCGCCAGGTGGGAGGCTATGCCCACTGCGGCTTCAAGGATCTGACAGCCGAGCAGAAGGACGCCTTGAAAACCCATCCTTTAATCGAAAAATACGGCACAAACAAGGTACTGACCTCCTTAGAGGAAGGCGTCTTCGAGAAAAACCGTGTGGAAGTCCGTTATATAGACGAGATCGGCGCCGACATGTTTTTCTGCAGCCCCACAACCGGCAGTCTTCCGGGGACAGAGCGGGAGCTGGCCACAGACACCTGGGTACTGGATCAACTGGGCGTTCCCCATAAAATAGGAGAGCAGATCACCGTACCTTTCGTCTTTCACGGAGAAACCAGAGAAGAAACCTTCACCCTAAGCGGCTTCTGGGAGCGGGACAGCGCCGCAATGGTCAGTGAAATGTGGCTGTCCGAGGAATTTGTAGATCAAATGCTGTCCGAGTACACCCCGGACGAGCGGATGGCCGCTATGGGCGCAGGCAAATGGAACCTGGATATCTGCTTTGCCGACAGCAGAAATATCCGCGGAAATCTGGAAACAATCGCCAGGGACAACGGCTATGAGATCGAAGATGCAATGGCTGAAAATTACCTGCGCACCGGTGTCAACTGGGCTTATCTGAGCACCCACAGCAACCAGGGAGAAGAGCTTTTAAGCATCGCCGCCGTGGTATTTCTCACACTGATGATCATACTGACCGGATATCTTATCATTTACAACATCTTCCAGATCTCCGTGTCCAGTGATATCCGTTTCTACGGCCTGTTGAAAACCATCGGCACCACCGGACGCCAGATCCGCGCCATGATAAGGCTCCAGGCCCTGAAGCTGTGCATCCTGGGACTGCCCCTGGGACTTCTTGCAGGCTACCTGGCCGGCAATCAGATTTCAGCCATTGTTATGAAAAATATGAGCGAGCAGCAGGTCTACCTGACCTTAAATCCCTGGATATTCGCAGGCGCGGCCCTGTTTTCCCTGCTGACCGTGCTCTTAAGCTGCCATAAGCCCGGCCGGATAGCAGGAGCCGTCTCCCCGGTAGAATCCCTGCGCTATACGGAAAGCGCCTCCGGCAAGAAAAAGAGTAAAAAAGACAGACACGGTCCCAAGGTATTGCAGATGGCTTTAGCCAACCTTGGAAGAAACCGGAAAAAGACGGTCCTCGTAATCTTGTCTTTGTCCTTAAGCGTGGTGCTGCTCTACGGCGTAAGCGCATTTTCCGCAGGCTTTGACATGGATAAATTCGTTGCAAAATTTATGACAGCCGACTATTTGGTCGGTCACAAGGATCTTTTTAAGAATAGATTCGGAAGCGAAAACCAGGAACTGAAGGAGGAATTTCTGGCTTCTGTCAACAACATAGAGGGAATCCGGGAATCCGGATTGATTTACTATAATACGGGAAATACCACAGCTTCTATGACGAAAGCTCAGTACCTGCGGTTCTTAGATCCCATGCAGATGCAGACCCTGGGGGATGAATTTCATGCACTTGGGGATGAGGATCTCACCAATCCCCCCATCGGTATCTACGGACTGGACGAGATGCCTTTCCAATATCTCAAGTTTGTCGACGGGGAAGTGGATTATGAGGAATTAAAAAAAGGAAATGTAATCATTCAGCTTGTTCATCAGGACGATTACGGAAATCCATACCTTGAAAGAGCGCCCTATTCCGTGGGGGATGAAGTCACCTTTACCTATGCGGATGAGTATGAATACATTGGCGACGACATGGATGCCGAGCTTGTCATCCACAAAAGCCACGAGAAAACCTATACCATCGGCGCCACAGCCGTTCTGCCGGGACCTCTGACCGTTCGCAGATTCGGCGGCGCAAATTTCGCCGCTGCCCCGGAGATCTTGAAGAAGGAGGCGGGGGAAAAAGCTGTCCGTATGAGCTGCCTTGTGAATATGGAGGAAGGCATGGAGGATCAGATGGAGACATTTTTGGAAAGATATATGGAAAATGCGGACTCCGATTTGGATTTTGAATCCAAAAAGGGCTACAGCGACCAGTTCCAATCCTTCCGCCGGATGTTTCTTCTGATTGGATCAGCGGCCAGTCTGGTTGTGGCTTTGGTAGGCGTCTTAAACTTTATCAACGCCATTGTAACGGGAATCCGCGCCCGGCGCCGGGAGATGGCCGTGCTTCAAAGCATCGGAATGACCGGACGGCAGCTCAAGGCAATGCTGATACTGGAGGGCTGCGCCTATGGAATATCAGCCATTCTTCTGTCGCTGATCTTAAGCCTTCTCATGCAAAGCCTGGTGCTTGGACAGCTGGAGCATATTTTGTGGTTCTTCACGGCAAAATGGATTTGGAGTCCCATACTGGGGATGCTTCTGGTGTTCCTGGTTCTGGGAGCTGTCATTCCCGCTGCGGCCTACAGAACCGTGGAGCGGCAGAGCGTGGTGGAGCGGCTTCGGGAGGTTGAGTAAGGCAATTTCACAGGAAGGAATGACCATAAAAGTACTTTCCTTAATTTATTTGAGTGTGATATACTTTATTTTAGGAAATATGTAAAACATATGGAATGAACAGAAGCTGTCAGAAAGAAAAATAAAAACGGCGATTCTCTGTGCTCAATCGGAGCATGTTTTTTGACAAGATTGGGAACAAACTCTGTGGAGGTGGAAATTATGCTGTATCATTATACGGACTTTGCTGCTTTTGACGGCATTATCCGGTGCGCGGAATTGAGACTGAATAATATTCTGAATATGAATGATGCTTCTGAAATGCGGTTTTTTATGAACGGGATATGCCGGGCTGTTATGGAAAGATTACAGGCAGGGGGAGAGGAAGAGAAAAGCCGTGTGATAGAAAATTTTTTCCGGGGGGAGCTGGAACAAGAATTTCGTTATTCGGCGTATGCCGCCTGCTTTTCCAAATACCGGGATGACGCAGCCCAGTGGGAACGGTACGGGCATCTGGGGCAGGGGGTCTGCATTGCCTTTCACGAAAATCTCATGCAGAAAATGACAGGAGGGGCCGTATCTTTGCAGACAGTGTATTATCAGAAGGATATGCGGGAACACCGGTTAGTGGAAGAATTTTACCGGCTGATGACGGGGAAAAAGGAATTTGCAGAAATAAAGCAGGAGCTGCGTGAGCTGATGAATGATGCATGGATACAGTCGGCAGCCTTCAAGCATCCCTCTTTTGCAAGGGAGAAAGAGCGAAGGCTGGTGATATCACCGTTTATACTGAATGAATTTGCTGTGGAGCCGCGATATCATGTGTCGGCAGGGAGGATTAAGAAATATTATCCCCTTGACTTGAACAGAATGTGCGGAAGACTGGGACTCCATATGTCGGAACTGTTTGGAGAGATCATTATTGGCCCCACATCCTCCCAGTCCATACCCATCCTCCAGGATTATCTGGTTGACTGCGGACTGAATACATTAAAGAACAAGATCAGCATGTCCGACTGCCCGCTTCGGAAGCCGACCTCTTAGCATTCATAGTTGCTAGTAGTCCGTATCGGAAATCCTTATGCATATTTCCGATACGCACTACTAGGAGTGGCGGAATAAGAGAATTTTCGGAAAAATGTATAATTTTTTATGATAAACAGATAAAAACAAAAAAATTTTCCGTCTTCCTTTTTCTTTCAAAAGATGTTAAGATAGGGCATAGGAGATTGTCCCGGCGCACAACAGCCATTCTTCCGTTATGCCAGACGGCAGAGCTTGGGCGCGGGTACGGCCTCCGGCGAAAGCCAAAAAAGAAAAAGGAGAGAAACATATGAAAAAGAAAATTCTGGCAGTTTTATTGACCGCTGCTATGGTAGCTACCATGACAGCATGCGGGGGAGGCTCTTCGGATAAGGAGACGGAAGCTCCGGCAGAAAACAGCGAGCAGGCAGGCGATGACGCGGAAGCACCGGCAGAGAATGCAGACGCAGAAGCTCCGGCAGGCAACGGCGCTGACTTTAAGATCGGCCTTATCACAGACGTAGGCGGCGTAAACGACGGTTCCTTCAACCAGTCCGCATGGGAAGGTCTTCAGAGAGCCATGGATGAGCTCGGTGTAGAGGCCAGCTATCTGGAGTCCTCAACAGACTCAGATTACGTTCCCAACATTGAGGCATTCATTGATGAAGAGTGCGATCTCATCATCTGTGTAGGCTACATGCTTGCAGACGCTACCAGAACCGCAGCAGAGGCGAACCCGGACGTGAAGTTTGCAATCATTGACGATGCGACCATCGAGCTTGACAATGTAAGCTGTCTGATGTTCAAGCAGGAGCAGGCTTCCTACTTGGTAGGCTATGTGGCCGGTCTGATGACAGAGACCAACAACATCGGTTTTGTAATCGGTATGGCAAACGACAACATGAACCTCTTTGGCTACGGCTATTGTGCAGGCGCACTGGATGCCAATCCGGATGTGAAGATTCAGCAGTTTAACGCCGATTCTTTCGCAGATCCCGCAGGCGGAAAGAGCAATGCCAATACCGCAATTACCAACGGCGCAGATATCATCTTCCATGCTGCAGGCGCAACCGGACAGGGCGTTATCGAGGCTTGCCGCGAGGCTGACGGCGTATACGCTATCGGCGTAGACAGCGATCAGTCCAGTCTTGCACCGGAGACAATCATCACTTCCGCAATGAAGAGAGTAGACAACGCAGTATTTGATTCCGTACAGGCTCTCATCAACGGAACCCTTGAGGGCGGCGTACATACCTATGACCTGTCAGCAGGCGGCGTAGACATCGCACCCACACGGGATCTTCTGACCGACGACGTGATCAAGGCAGTAGAGGATGTTAAGACCAAGATCATCAGCGGAGAGGTTGTAGTTCCCTCCACACAGGCTGAGTTCGAGGCTGCTCACGGTGATGTATACGAGTTAGACTAAGATTTCGTATAAAAGCTGAAAAGTAAATAAAGCTGTATAAAATGACAGGGCGCCGGGATTGCGTCTGTTCTCCGAACAGATGCGCTCCCGGCGCTTTTGGCAGCCTTTATTTCTTCGGCAGCAGCAGGATGCAAAGCTTCCGAGTTTCAGAATCAGAGGACTTTGATATCTATAAGATTTTTCAGGAAAAACTGCCACCTGGCCTTTGCAAAAAGGGGCTTCCTATGGTATAAAGGAAATATAAAAACAAGTGCGGAATCAGAAGCAGCAGATTGCCGTCCTTAGGGACAGAAATCTGTGAATCCTAAGCAGCAAAACGATATGATATTATGGAGAGAGACAGGAGGATCTATATTTATGAGAGACATTTCCATGGAACGGGTAAACAAGACACGGGAAAAGATACTGGAGATCATCGAAAGCCCCGTACTGACCCATGAACAGAAGCTGACCAATCTGGCGAACCAGGCGGATTCCCTAATGGAAGTTTTGGATCTGCCGGAGGGCTTAGACGAGCTTCTGAATACAGGCATCGACAAACAGTGCATCTGTGATCTTTGCGAGGGCCACGCCCCGGTGCGTCCCCGTTACATAGCGCCGGACTACGCCAAATTTATGAAAGAGGGCTGCAAGTTCCTGCAGCTTCCCGCCCCCGCGGATCTCTACGAGGCGCTGAACAGCCTGCTTATCTTCTACAAGCATGTGCCAAGTGTCACCAACTACCCCGTATACGTGGGGCAGCTTGACGAGCTTTTAGAGCCTTTCATAGACACCGTGGACGAGGCTCAGGCCAAGAAGCTTCTCCGCATGTTTATGATCCACATTGACCGCACCGTTCTGGACTCCTTTTCCCACGCCAACATCGGCCCTAAGGCTACAAAGGCAGGAAGGCTTCTCCTGGAGGTAGAGACAGAGCTTGAGCATGCCGTGCCCAATCTGACCATGAAATACGAGGAAGGCGTAACAGATGACGCATTTGCACTGAAAGCCATCGAATGTGCCCTGCACAGTGCAAAGCCCAGCTTCGCCAACCACACCATGTTTAAGAGCGAGCTGACAGAAAAATACGTCATTGCAAGCTGCTACAACGGCCTGCCCTTAGGCGGCGGCGCCTACACCCTCTGCCGTCTGATCCTGGGCAACATTGCCAAGCGCGCCAAAGATATCCGGGATTTCAAAGAGCGGGAGCTTCCCTACGTTCTTGACATTATGGCAAGATACATGGATGCCCGTGTCCGCTTCGAGGTAGAGGAGAGCGGCTTCTTCGAAAATCACTTCCTGGTAAAAGAAGGCTTTGTAGCAAGAGACCGCTTCACCGCAATGTTCGGCATGGTGGGCCTGGCGGAATGTGTCAACATCCTCCTGGAAAAGGAAGGAAAGACGGGACGTTTCGGCCATGACGAGGCCGCCAACGATCTGGGCGTGGAGATTATGAACATCATCGACCAATTCAACAAGAACCACGAAGCGCCCTACTGCGAAGTAACCGGAGGTCATTACCTTCTTCACGCCCAGGTAGGCCTGGCGGAAGATGAGCATGTCACCCCCGGAACCCGGATTCCCATCGGAGAGGAACCTCAGGAGCTTATCGACCACCTGAAAGTACTGAACCGCTTCCACAAATATTTCCCATCGGGAACCGGCGACATCTTCCCAATCGACCTGACCGTACACAAAAACCCGGAATTTGTCCTGGACATCATCAAGGGCTCCTTTAAGCAGGACCTGCGCTACCTGTCCTTCTACTCCAGCGACAGCGACGTAATCCGCGTAACGGGCTACCTGGTAAAACGCTCTGAAATGGAAAAACTGGACAGCGGCCTGGCCGTTCTCCAGAACACCACCGGCCTGGGCCTGGGAGCCTCCAAAAACGGCCACATCCTGGAAAGAAAGATTCGCTAAAGACACCCATATCATCAAAGAATTTACCCCATCCGCCGTCAGTGCTGCTGACGGCGGATGCCTTTATATTCCCTGTTAACTCCAATTATCCTTCCTCCCGCCCTGATGAATTATGAATTTTTTTATCAAATTTGCCAAATGTCCTTTTTTAATTTGTGGAAATATGATATAAATGATATAAAGAGCTCTGAAAAAAGACGAAAAATGACGAACAAATCACCAAACAAAAGGTGATGTTCAGATTTCATAAGAAACGGAGGACATTTTATGAATTATTCGGAAGACGCAAGCAAGCAATATCACATCCAGGTAGGCGAAGGAGATGTAGGAAAGTACGTCATCCTCCCCGGAGATCCCAAACGCTGCGCCAAAATCGCAAAATACTTCGACAATGCAAAGCTGATGGCCGACAGCCGTGAATACGTTACCTACACCGGCTATCTGGACGGCGTAAAGGTCAGCGTTACCTCCACCGGAATCGGCGGCCCCTCCGCCTCCATTGCCATGGAAGAGCTGGTAAAATCCGGCGCCGACACCTTCATCCGCGTAGGCACCTGCGGAGGGATGCAGCTGGACGTTAAAAGCGGCGATCTCGTCATAGCCACCGGCGCCATCCGCATGGAGGGAACCAGCAAGGAATACGCTCCCATCGAATTTCCGGCCGTAGCGGACATTGACATCGTAAATGCACTGAGAGCCTCCGCCAGGGAGATGAAAGCCGATTACCACACAGGCGTCGTACAGTGCAAGGATGCTTTCTACGGACAGCACTCCCCGGAGAACATGCCCGTAAGCTACGAACTCCTGAATAAATGGGAAGCATGGAAGCGCTTAGGCTGTCTGGCCTCGGAGATGGAGTCCGCCGCCCTGTTTATCGTGGCAAGCACCCTTCATGTCCGCGTAGGCTCCATCTTCCTGGCGGTAGCCAACCAGGAGCGCGAAAAAGAGGGACTGGAAAATCCTGTGGTCCATGATACCGACATGGCCATCCGCACTGCAGTAGAAGCCCTGCGGAAGCTCATCAAAGAAGATATGGGAAAGGAAAAATAAGTCATGCGGAAATGTAAGCGTGTATTTGTAGTTGTAATCGATTCCCTGGGCGTGGGGGAAATGACAGATTCCAAAGAATACGGCGATGTGGGTGTCAACACTCTGGAGCATATCTCCGAATCCGTGGACACCTTTGACATCCCCAACCTAAGAAGGCTTGGCATAGCCAACCTCTGCACCTTAAAGCAGGTGGCGCCGGCAAAAGAGCCTCTGGCCTACTATACAAAAATGAATGAAAAAAGCCGCAGCAAGGACACCATGACCGGCCACTGGGAGATTATGGGTCTGGAGGGAAAACAGCCCTTCAAGACCTTTACCGAAACCGGCTTTCCGCCGGAGCTTATCCGGGAACTGGAGGAACGGACCGGCCATAAGATCATCGGCAATAAGAGCGCCAGCGGAACCGAGATTCTGGAAGAACTGGCGGAGGAAGAGATTGCCACCGGCCATATGATCGTCTACACCTCCGCAGATTCCGTTCTGCAGATCTGCGGCAACGAGGAAACCTTTGATCTTAAGGAGCTGTACCGCTGCTGCGAGATAGCCCGTGAGATTACCATGAAGGACGAGTGGAAGGTGGGCCGCATCATAGCAAGGCCTTATGTAGGAAAGAAGCGCGGCGAATTCAAGCGTACCAGCAACCGCCACGACTATGCCCTGAAGCCCTTTGGAAAAACAGCCCTGGATGCCTTAAAGGATGCCGGCCTGGACGTAATCTCCATCGGCAAGATCAAGGATATCTTTGACGGCGAGGGCATCACAAGAGCCTTAAAATCCAAAAGCTCCGTCCACGGCATGGAGCAGACCATCGACGTGGCAAAGGAAGAATTCCACGGCTTATGCTTTGTGAACCTGGTGGATTTTGACGCCCTGTGGGGCCATAGAAGAGATCCCAGGGGCTACGCGCAGGAGATTGAAAAGTTTGACAAGAATCTTGGCGTCCTCCTGGAACTCCTGAAAGAGGACGATCTTCTGATTATCACGGCGGATCACGGCAACGATCCCACCTACACAGGAACGGATCATACCAGAGAAAAGGTTCCCTTCCTGGCTTATTCCCCTTCCATGGAGGGACACGGAGCTTTGCCAGAGACAGATACCTTCGGAGCCATCGGTGCAACCATAGCAGACAATTTCGGAATTGCCATGCCGGAGGGAACCATCGGGACTTCCCTTCTTGAGAAGCTGAAATAACCGAAGAGGTGCACCCTTATGAGCGAGGCGCTTAAGCTGATCCAACAACTGAACAAGCAGGACCGGGATTATCTGGAGACCTACTTTGCCGGTGCACCTTTCTGGCTGATGGAGGCTTTTCAGATCATCCGTTTTCCGGGAAACAAAACCTTTATCACAGAGGGCGATCCGGCCGTTGAAATCTACATACTGCTGAAAGGAAGTGTTGTGGCGGAGGAACACCGGGTCAAGGATATGACCTACGGCTTTATCCGGTTTATTCCCATTGAAGTCTTCGGGGTGATGGAGCTGATGTTTGAGATGAACGAGTACCAGACCACCCTGGTAACTGCCGCGGACTGCCTGTTTTTAAAGACAAGCCGGGATGCGTTTCGAAAATGGTTTGAGCATGATTTCTGTGCTTACCGGATGGAGTGCAAAAAGGTAGGTCATTACCTTCTGGAGCAGGCCAGAAAAGAGCGGCTCTACGTGCTGCTCCAGGGGGTGGAGCGCATTTACCTAGTTCTCTACAAAATGTACCAGACCTACGCCAGAGGCGGAAGCTGTCTTTTGTATATGAGCAGGAAGGACTTTATGGAGACGGCCGGTATCTCGGAGCGTACCGTGACCCGCACCTTAAAGGGCCTGGAGGAAAAAGGCTGCATTACAAGAGAGGGCTGGAAGATCCGCATTTCCGAAAAGCAGTACGAGATGATCCGGGAGCTGTTGGAGGACAAATTGTATGCTTTTGAATAAGCGGGAAAGAAAGAACAAAGGAGACAGTACAGCATGAAAGCAGTAATCAACCGGATTATCCCCTTCAGCAGCGTGGACGGCCCCGGAAACCGCACGGCCATTTTTCTCCAGGGCTGCAACATAGACTGCAAATACTGCCACAACCCGGAGACAAGAGGCATGTGCAGACAATGCGGTCTCTGCGCGGAGCAATGTCCGGCAGGCGCGCTGTCCATAGAGGAAGGGAAGGTTCGCTTCGACCCTTCGGCATGCGTCCAGTGCGATACCTGCATCCATATCTGTCCTCATGACAGCTCTCCCCGGACGGAGGAGCTGACGCCGGAGGAGGTCTACGAACGGGTAAAGCGCCAGATTCCTTTTATCCGGGGCATTTCCGTGTCCGGCGGCGAGTGCATGCTTCATCCTGATTTCCTTACGGAGCTGTTTCGCCTGGCAAGGAAGGACGGGCTTACCACCCTGATCGACAGCAACGGAACCATTCCTTTCTGCGGTTATCCCCAGCTGATGGAGGTGACGGACGGAGTGATGCTGGACATCAAGGCATTTGACAGCGAAGAACACCAGGCTGTCACGGGAGCCTCCAACGAGACGGTGCTTTCCAATGCGGTGTGGCTTGCCGAGCAGAAAAAGCTGTATGAAGTGAGAACTGTAATCGCTCCCGATCTTTATGATACGGAGCGCAGTATACGCAGAACAGGAGAATTTCTTGCCCCCTATCTGGCAGTCCATCCATTTCGCATAAAGGTGATTGCCTATAGACCCATGGGCGTACGCAGGGAATATGCCGGCGGCCGGGTGCCGAGTCTGGAATACCTGGAGAAAATGGCGGATATCTTAAGAAGCTGCGGATTTCAAGACATTATTATTATTTAAAGGAGGTAGAGGGAGTGGGAAAAGTGAGCCATATGGATGAGAGCAGGGTTGTCATCCAGATGAAAGACATTGTGAAAAAGTTCGGCGATTTCACAGCCAACGACCACATCAATCTCACTGTGCACAAAGGAGAGGTGCATGCCATTTTAGGAGAAAACGGCGCGGGCAAGAGTACGATGATGAATGTACTCTGCGGACTGTACAAGCCCACAAGCGGACAGATCTTTATCAATGAGAAGGAGGTCCATTTTTCAAGTCCCAAGGATGCCATTGACATCGGAATCGGAATGGTGCACCAGCACTTTATGCTGATTCCGCCGTTTACCGTTGCGGACAACATCATTCTGGGAGTGGAGCCGACCAAGGGCCTGGTGGTGGATCACACGACAGCCAGGGAAAAGGTTCTGGAGCTCTCAGAGCGGTACGCAATGAAGGTAGACCCGGATGCCAAGGTGGAGGATATCTCCGTAGGCATGCAGCAGAGAGTGGAGATCTTAAAGGTGCTTTACCGGGGCGCGGACACCCTGATTCTGGACGAGCCGACGGCCTCCCTTACGCCTCAGGAGATCGAGGGCCTGATGGAGATTATTGAAAATTTGACCGCCGACGGCAAGAGCGTGATCCTGATCACCCATAAGCTGAAGGAGATTACGGCCTGCTCTGACACCTGCACCATCATCCGTCAGGGAAAATACATCCGCACCGTCAAGGTGGATGAGGTCAATGAAAATGAACTGGCAGCCATGATGGTGGGCCGGGACGTAAGCTTTAAGGTAGACAAAAAAGAAATGGAGCCGGGCGAGGTGGTGCTGGAGGTAAAGAATCTCCATGCAAAGGATTACCGCGAGGTGGAGATCTTAAAAGGCCTTAACCTGAACGTGCGGCGAGGGGAGATCGTAGGTCTTGCAGGCGTGGACGGCAACGGACAGACGGAGCTTGTGGAGGTTCTGACAGGCTTGCGGAAGGCTGACAGCGGCGAAGCCACCCTTCTGGGAAAGGATGTATTCAACAAAACGCCCAAGGAGACCTTTGACAGCGGCATTTCCAGTATTCCGGCGGACCGTCAGAAGCACGGGCTGATTCTGGAATTCTCCAATGAAGATAATCTGATTCTCCAGCATTTTGAGGAAGATCCCTATGCCAGGAAGCATATGCTGAACCGCAAGGCTGTTCGGGATCATGCCCTGGAGCTGATTGAGAAGTTTGACGTAAGGCCGAGAGGCTGCGAGGGTGCGCCGGCCGGAACGCTGTCAGGCGGCAATCAGCAGAAGGTAATCATTGCCAGAGAGGTGACGAACGACAAGGAGCTTCTGATTGCGGTGAACCCCACCAGAGGACTTGATGTGGGAGCCATTGAGTTTGTACATAAATACCTGGTGGAACAGCGCAATAAGAACAGGGCGGTTCTTCTGGTATCCTTTGAGCTGGACGAGATTATGAGCCTGTCGGATCGGATTGAGGTTATCTTTGACGGCCAGATTACAGGAAGTGTTTCCGGAAAGGATGCGGATGAGAAGGAGCTTGGATTTATGATGGCGGGAGGTAAGAAGCATGAATAAGAAGAAGAGTATCCTGGAAATGAATGTATTCTATACCTTGATTGCCATTGCAGCGGGCTTTATCATCGGAGCTGTTTTTCTGCTGATTGCGGGAATCAGTCCTGCGGTGGCTTATGGGAAGCTGTTAAACAGTATCTTCGGCAAGCCCAAATATCTGTTCTGGACTTTGATATATGCCAGTCCCCTGATTTTTACGGGTCTGAGCGTGGCCTTTTCCTTCCGTACCGGTGTGTTTAATATCGGAGCAGAGGGGCAGTTTGTGATGGGAACTCTGACGGCCTGCGTTCTTGGAATCCTGGTGGATCTTCCGGCAGTGATTCATGTGCCGCTCTGTATCATTGCAGCGGCGGCAGCCGGCATGATCTGGTCTCTGATCGTAGGTGTCTTAAAGGTAAAACGGGGAATCCATGAGGTTCTTTCTTTTATCATGTTTAACTGGATCGCCTTTTATCTGTCCAACTATGTGGTAAATCTGTCGGTTATCCACAAGGAGGGCGGCGGCGAGGCTTCCAAGGATGTACTGGAGTCCTCCAGGCTTTTGTTTCCGGAGGGTCTGCGTAAGGCTCTTGACTGCAGCGCGGCTAACTGGGGCATTATTATGGCGATTGTGGCCGCTGTGATTATCTGGGTGGTTATCGAAAAGACGACCCTGGGTTATCAATTAAAAGCAGTAGGCTTTAACAGCAACGCTGCTCTGTATGCGGGAATCAATGCGGACCGTTCCGTACTGACGGCTCTGGGAATCTCCGGCGCACTGGCAGGGCTTGGCGGCGCGGTGCAGATTCTTGGTATGTCCGGGCGTTTAAGCCAGTTTGCCGGACAGGAGGGCTTTGGCTTTGAGGGCATTACGGTGGCGCTTATCGGTTCTTCAAGTCCCATCGGCTGTATTTTCTCAGGACTGTTTTACGGCGCTATGAAATACGGCGGTTCCAAGCTCAGTATGGTGAAAGCGCCCTCGGAGGTTGTAGACATTATTATGGGATGTGTCATTTTGTTTATCGCCATTTCCCAGATCTTCCGGGTGCTGTTTGCACGCTTTGGCAAAAAGGAGGGAAAGTAGTATGGATGTGATTATTAAAGATCTCGGGTTACTTATCAATGCAACCTTAATTGCCACTCCGCCGCTTTTGCTGGCGGCTTTAGGCTCCTGCTTTTCCGAGCGCAGCGGCGTTGTCAATATCGGAATCGAGGGCATGATGACCATCGGCGCATTTACGGGGGCGGTGATGGGACTGACCACCGGAAACGGGTGGCTTGCCTTTTTGTGCGCCGGTCTTGCCGGGGCGTTGTTCGGACTGATTCACGCGGTGGCCTGCATTTCCTTCCATGCGGATCAGACCATTGCCGGAACAGCTATCAATTTCCTTGGACCCGGCCTTGCGGTATTCTTATGTAAGGCAATGTACAACAATTCCTCAGATACGCCGGCGATGGACCCGGGCAGTAAGCTTCCCAAGCTGTTCCAGGGGGTATTTCCGGCAGGCTCTTTCTGGAGCAATGTGCTGAATGTGTACTCAATGGCTTATCTGGTGTTTATTCTTGCCTTTGTCTGCTGGTTTGTGTTCTATAAGACAAAGTTCGGCGCGCATCTGCGGGCGGTGGGAGAGCATCCTGAGGCTTGCGAATCTCTGGGTATTGATGTGTACAAGGTTCGTTATACCTGTGTGATCCTGTCGGGCTTTATGGCAGGGCTTGGCGGAGCCTTTGTGACGCTGGCTACGATCAACCAGTTCCGCCCCAGTGTGATTGTGGGACAGGGCTTTATTGCGATTGCTGCGGTTATTTTCGGAAAGTTTTCTCCGGGAGGCGCGACAAAGGCATGTCTGCTTTTTGGCTTGTGCAGCGGTATTAAGACACTGGCCGGACAGAGCAATATGATTTCGCCCAACCTGATTTCCATGATTCCCTACATTGTGACCATTCTGGCACTGGTGCTGTTTGTGGGAAAGGCTCATACGCCGGCGGCAAACGGAAAGATTTTTGTGAAGTCAAAGTAGCGGGTGTCTCATGGAACAGCGTAAGATTACAGGAAAAAGCATTCTCGCTGCGGCCTTCGGGGTTCTCCTTGTGGGCGTGGGGGTTGCTTTTAATAACTGTGCCGGATTTGGAAATGATCCGGTGGGGATTGTTTACGACGGAATCCGCAGCGTCAGCGGTATGAACCAGGCGCAGCTTGGGATGGCCTCCAATGTGGTTAATATTGTGCTTCTGGTGTTTCTCTTTTTTGTGGGGAGGCGCTATGTGAGTGTCGGTACTTTTGTGTACCTTGTGCCCTATGGCTTTTGCGTGGATCTGGGGAATTATCTTTACCGCCTGCTTGGGGCTTCGGAGAATTTCCTGGTACGGACGGCTTTTAGTGTGATGGGGTGTGTGCTTTTATCCCTGGGTGTGGCGATCTATATTACGGTGGATATTGGGGTGGACCCTTTTACCGGGGTGGTTCTGGTGCTGCGGGATGTGTTGAAGAAGGAATACCGGTATGTGAAGATTGGGTTTGATGTTACGATGGTGATCCTGGGAACGCTTCTGGGCGGAAGGCTTGGGGTGGTTACGGTGGTTACTGCTCTGGCTGTGGGACCGGTGATTCAGTTTTTTACTAAGATTTTGAAAAAGTATTGGTTGAAAATGATGTGACAATTGTGGAAATGGGTGTCTGTGAATCAGGGCGGTTTGAAGTTTTTTTCCGGGTTGTTAATGGTGAGAGAGGAGAGAAGAATATGTCTAAAATACCAACTCCCCACAATGGGGGAAAAGAAGGGGATTTTGCTAAGACGGTTTTGATGCCGGGAGATCCTTTGAGGGCGAAGTATATTGCGGAAACTTATCTGGAGAATCCCAGGCTGGTGACTACGGTTCGGAATATGTTCGGCTACACGGGAACGTATCACGGGAAGGAGATTTCCGTAATGGGGGCCGGGATGGGTATGCCCTCCATCGGAATTTATTCTTATGAGCTTTTTAATTTTTATGGTGTGGAGAATATTGTCCGCATCGGGTCGGCGGGGGCGCTGCAGGATCATGTGAAGGTGATGGACGTGGTTGTGGGTATGGGGGCTTGTACGGATTCGAATTATGCTTATCAGTTCGGCCTTCCGGGAACTTTTGCGCCTACTGCGGATTATGGGCTTATGAGTAAGGCGATTGCTGTGGCCGAGAAGCAGGGGACGCATGTGGTTGTGGGAAATGTGCTGTCTTCGGATGTGTTTTATAATGCGAAGAGTGATGCGAATGATCTGTGGAGGAGTATGGGGGTGCTGGCTGTGGAGATGGAGGCGGCGGCTCTTTATATGAATGCGGCGAAGGCTGGGAAGAAGGCGCTTTGTCTTTTGACGATTTCGGATCATATTTATACAGGGGAGGCTTTGAGCGCTGAGGAACGGCAGGTTGGTTTTGGGAAGATGATGGAGATTGCGTTGGAACTTGGGTGATTGAGGGCGGACGGGTCAGCCGCAATAGAAGGCCTCAGGCTTTTCCATATCTGTGTTCGGACGGTTCGCGTACACGCTGTCTGCTCTGTACGTACATTACCTTGTTGTGTGTTTATGACGTTTGGTTTTGGGGTAATGTACGTCCATATCAGACAGTGTGTTCGCAAACAGCCGGACACCTGATATCGGAAAAGCCTGAGGCCTTCTATTGCGGCTGACCCTGACTTTGGGTGTGGAATAGTTCGTGTGCTTCTTGGGGGATAGCTCCGTATGTTTTAGAGTAGGTAGTTATTGGTTTTGTCTGCTACTTGCAGGGAGGCTAATTGATAGGTGGCAAAGCCTTCGGCTACGAGGGGTTCTTGCTTGCATAGTGCTTCGGCTTCTTCGTAGGTTGCGGTTTTGAAGATGACCATGCCGGCGACTCCAGGGTAGCCTTTGAAAGGGCCGCACAGTTCCAGCTTTCCTTCGGTGTCTAATTTGCGTAAGTTTTCGACGTGTCTTGTGATTACGGCTTTTGTAACTTTGTTAAAGGTTTTTCCTTTTTTGATTGTCATGACGTATAACCATTTTTCCATGTTGTTTCCTCCGGTTTTGATTTTTTGTGTTGGCTTTTATTTGTGTGGCTCCGGTGCTTGGTTAAGCAGCAAATGACTAGTGTGGTTATTGATTTGCCGGCAGATTTGGGTGTTGCTGGATTTTTGGATGAGTATGCATTAGGTGTAGAGCTTCATAATCTCGGCTGCGTGTTCTTTCAGTGTGGTACGGGCTGTTTCGGGTTCGAGGATTTCTACGTATTTGCCAAAGGATAGCAGATAGTGAATGGTCCAGTGATTCAGCTCAAAAGGTACGGCGGCATAATAATTTCCGTCTTGGCCCAATGAGAGTTGTTCTTCTTGAAATTCGTCGTAGAGGCGGTGGGCGATTTTGGGTGAAAATTTTAGCTTTAACAGGGGGAGCGGGGGTTCTTCTTTGCACTCTGGTGTAAGGGAGTAGTTTGGGGGCAGTTCCCGATCAAATTGCTCCGGCATGACCTGGAGGCGCCTGATTCTGGACAGGCGGAAGATTCTGATTTCCTGCTTGTACCGGCAGTGGCCTGCAATATACCAGGCGTGTGATTTGAACATCAGCCGCAGGGGTTCGATGGTTCGTTCCGATTGCTTTAGCTCTGTGTTGCGGTATAGGAAAGTGATGACGTGTTTGTTCAGGATGGCGTATTGCAGATCGGAGAGTTTTATTTTTTCCTTTTCAGTGCTTCCCCAATGGGTAAAGTCAATATCGAGCCAGTTGGATTTTAGTGCATTTTGGAAAATGGCGCTGATTTTGCTTAGGGCCATTTCTGCGCTTGGGTATTTGGCGGCCTGCAGTATTTGCAGTCCCTGGTAAATGCTTTGCTGTTCCTCCTTGGATAAAATGGATTTGTCGATGGTGTATCCGTCTATGAGGGAGATGCCTCCGCCGGTTCCTTTTGTGGATGTGACTGGGATTCCGGCAATGCTTAAGGTGTTGATGTCCCGGTAGATTGTTCTTGCGGATACTTGAAAGTGATTGGACAATTCCTTTGCTGTTACTTGTTTGTGGCTGGCGATGTAAAATACCATTTGAACCAGACGGTCTATCTGCATGGCGGCCGCTCCTTATGCTGTGAGTTTACTATAGCACATCAAATATGACATGTAGCTGTCATATTTGGTGATTATTTTTTTAATATAGCGTATTTTATGAGGATTTTCAATCCTATATCGTATGCTTTATTGGGCGAAGTCCGTCAGTCTCTAAGGGGGATGTTTCTACATCAGCTCATTTTGTAAAAATTTTTTGATGTAAGGTGTGCTTTCTTCGGTTATGGATAACAGGAATGCCATGTATCTGCATTTTTGATAGTGTTCTTTATCCATAATAAAGTCATATCCCATAGCGCATTTCGGATTGCAGTCATTGGGATTGATGAGCCGCTTGCAGACGGAGGCTTTTGCAATTTCTTTTTTTATCTTTGCCGGAAGGGTATCTAAAAAATCCGCGTACTCGTTAAGACGCTGCGGGAAGATTCTGATTTTTATTCCTGTTTTTCTGCAAACGAAAGTGGCTAATGTCTTTTTGGTATCCTGGAAAAGATAGGAGACTGTAAATCCGCTTTTGGCTGTTTTGATTTCACGTTTGCAGCTGCCGTTTAGAAGAAGGTTGTTGATATCTTCTGTAAGATTTCTGTCTGTGCCTGTGATTTCTAAAAATTCATTATAGTTTTTATCTGTCATGGGGTAACCTCATACCTTTCTGATTGGCAGCCAAACTTCATATTGCATATGGTTGGGGTCTGGGCTTAGATAGACTTCGATATCGGGGGCGTCAGCAAATTCGAAGCCGGATGTCGGAAGCCATTCCGTTACGATGCGCTGTTCTAATTCTTGAATTGATATTCCTGTGCCGTTTCCGCTGAAAATAGCCCATGTACAGGCGGGAACTATGGATTCCTCTAAGGAATGATCGATATCGGCAGAAGAAGCTACGGCTATGAAATAACGCCACTCCTCTTTGGCATTGCAGACGCTTACACCTAAGACGCCCATAGGATTCAGATTCATCAGCGGTGTAAGCTTTTCAAAGGTGCCGTTGATAGCTGCATTTTTCCACATCAGCGGTACGGCTGTGAAATTATTTTCTATTTCCTTGTCTAAGGGGTGAGATATGCCTACGATGCGGAAGGCCGCTTTTTCTTCGATGCGGTAATTTAATTCCTTTACGCCTTTTATGGTTATTTGGAAACTGATGGGAGGAAAAGATTTTATAGGCGTTCCCGTTTTTTTCGCCGCAGAGGGAGCTATGCCATGCACGCTTTGAAATGCTCTGTTGAATGCGGTGGGGGAGGAGTAACCATATTTCATGCTGATATCAATGATTTTTTCGTCTCCGCTTTGCAAATCAACGGCGGCTAAAGACATGCGCCTCCGACGGATATATTCCGAAAGCGGGATGCCTGCCATGTATGCGAACATTCTTTGATAGTGGTATGGGGAGCAGCAAGCGATGTGTGCAAGCTGTTCATAGCTTATTTCTTCCGTAAGATGTTCTTCGATGTAAATAATTGTTTTATTTAGCCGTTCTATCCATTCCATTTTCCTTACTCCTTTTTTGTATTGATTATACTTATCCGGGGTGCTTTCGGCCTCTCTTTTTATGCACGGAAAAGAGAGTATTAGAAAATTGTTTAAAATTATTTGGATTGCTGAATGTGAAAGAGAGTATGAATTTTCTTTGGTTCGAAAGTATGTTTGGATAATTATATCATGGAATATCTTCTAAATGAAGAGATATTTTTCTCAAAAATGTCCGTTAAAATGAAAAAGTAATTCTATATTCTTAATTCATAGTGAAATTTCCTCTTGTACTGAAATTGGCTTTTTCAATGTTTTTGATAATATCAAAAAAGCTAAAATGAAATTGAATATTTTACAGTATTATGTTAATATAAGACAGAAAAGCAGGCACGGAAAAACAGCCTGCTTTTGGGAGTTTTTACACTCCTTCTCAATATTAAATCAGACAAGGGGAAGATTAAGAAATGAAGTCGATCAAATCAAAAATTCAAATTAGTATGCTTTCGGTGGTATTGGTTGGATTTGTCTTGATCGGAGTAATCACAGCACTTTTAAATGCCAGCGGAATTGACGATACTATGACAAAGACTCTCGGTCCCGCCACACAGATGGCGGCGGACGCGGTAGAGTGGCGTATGAATAACTACTGGACGGCTTTGCAGGAGGCGGCAGCCTCCGATATATTCCGGGAATCTGAGCCTACCGCTCCGGAGTTGGTTCCCGTTCGTGATGAGATAGCAAGCCGCAATGGTTTTCTTTATACGGGCAAGATAGATGCGGACGGCTTTTCCTCCACAGGCTACAACTATGCCGGAGAGGATTATTTTCAACAGTGCAAGGCAACCGGGGAGCCTTATATTTCCGATATTATGAATGACGGACAGCAGCTGATTTTTCTGCTTGAGGTTCCGATTATGATCGACGGACAATTTGAAGGCGTGGTATATGGCGGCATTGACGCTGATTTTCTGTCGGATATTGTCGTGAATCTGTCTATGGGCAGCGACGGAGTGGCCTATATACTGGACAAAAAGGGAAATGTCATCGGCCACAGAGAGCGGTCTCTCGTGGAGGAAGGATCGAATATGATTGAGGCAGCTAAGACGGATTCCGGCGTGGCGGATGTGGCTGCCGTCAATCAGAGGATGATTCAGGGAGAAACCGGCTTCGGCTCTTATAATTTCTACGGAGATAATAAGCTTGTGGGCTATGCGCCTATCGGCGGGAATCAGGAATGGAGCATTGCCATTGAGACCAGTCAGCGGGAATTTAAATCCACATTGGACAGAAGCATTATGCTTACACTTCTGGTGGTTATTCTGGTTGTGATCGCCACCTTCCCGGTAGCGGTCAAGGTGGGAAGATCCATTTCCGGCCCCATTGCGGCCTGTATTACCCGTCTGGAGAAACTGGCGGACGGTGATTTGCAGACGCCCATGCCTGTGGTAAAGTCAAAGGATGAGACTGCTGAGCTGGCAAAGGCCCTGGGGGAGACCGTAGGCCGTCTGAACGATATGGTGCAGGATGTGTCCCACCATTTGGGTAAAATGGGGCAGGGAGATTTCCGGGAGAATATTACGCGTACATACTGGGGAGATTTTGTTGCAATTGAAAAGTCCATTAAGGCAATTCACAGCTCATTAAAGGATACACTTTTCCAAATCAGCCAGTCAGCCGGGACGGTGGCGGACAGCGCCGGCGAGGTGTCAAACGGGGCACAATCCTTAAGTCAGGGCGCTACGGAGCAGGCCGGCGCAGTTCGGGAGCTTTCGGCGACAGTGATGAGCATTGCGGAAAATGCAAAGCAGACAGCAAAAGCGGCGGAGGAAGCCGGAATATTTGTAAACCAGGCAGGAGCGCAGCTTGGCATCAGCGTGGATTATGTAAAAGAGCTGAATACTGCTATGGAGAAGATTTCAAACTCCTCTACGGAAATCAGCAAGATTATTGACACAATTGAAAATATTGCCTTCCAGACAAATATTTTGGCGCTGAATGCCGCTGTGGAGGCAGCCCGGGCAGGCACCGCCGGCAAAGGATTTGCGGTGGTGTCCGATGAAGTGCGTAACCTGGCTTCCAAGTCGGATGAGGCGGCCAAGGCTACGAAGGAGCTGATTGAAAGCTCCATCGCCGCAGTGATGGAGGGTGATCAGGTAGTGGGCAAGGTGACGGAATCTCTGGATAAGACCAATTCCATAGCGGAAAATGTGACGACCAAGATGAATGCCGTAGTGGAGGCTGTGGAGAGCCAGACAACTGCTATCTCTCAGGTTACCGAAGGCATCGACCAGATTTCCGCAGTTGTTCAGAATACCTCGGCCACCTCCGAGAAGAGCGCGGCTACTTCGCGGGAGCTGTCTGACCAGTCTTTGCTGATGAACAACCTGGTACGCAAATTCCGGCTGAAATAATTCTTGTGCTTTATGATTGTGTAAAGTTTCAGTGGGGAATAAACCTACTAATTATGCAGAAATTTTAGTAAGATTATACATGCAGCAATTCAGGCGGCCGCAGCGAAATCCGTTCTCCGTCATTTCCATATCCTGTGTTTTGACAGCTCACTTACACAGAATATGGGAAAAATCGGAGAACGGATTTTATTATGTATCCATTGAACCGTTATTGCATCAGATATTTTACGGATATTTTGCAAAAATAATTGTTGACAAATAAAAAAGATGGGTTTATTATAAATAAAAATTGCATATTCGGTGTATAAAATGTGTTGACAAGGAAGAGTACCGATTACGAGACTTACAGAGAGCCGCGGGCTGGTGTGACACGGCAGTTGGATTTTCGGGAAAATCCCCTTTGAACAGTTTGACTGAAGAAATATGGGTTTTGCGTAGGTCAAAACGGCAGACAACCGTTATCCTGTCCCTCATTTACAAATGGCCGGCCGGCCAATGAGATTGAGCGGCTGTTTTATAACAGCAAGAAGAGTGGTACCGCAGAAGCTTACGGCTTTTGTCTCTTTGGAGATAAAAGCTTTTTTTATGCCCGCGGGTACATAGAAGACAGGCTCTTTTGCAATTTTTTAATATCCCTGCGGTCATTCCTGCTGTCCATTGACAGCAGCTGACATTGATATAATTTATTCTAATTTAAGGAGGAAGATTCGTTATGAAAAAAAGTGTGAAATTTTTAGCCCTGGCACTCTCCGCAGCTATGCTGTTCGGCCTGACTGCCTGCGGCGGAGGCAAGGATGACAGCCAGACCCAGGAGGCGCCGGCCGCAGAGGAGAACGGCGCGGCTGAGGATGCGGGAGCGGAAAATGCCGATGCTTCCAATCCGGATGCAACCGTACTTCAGCTTGGAACTACGGTAAATGAGCAGGACAGCTTCCAGGTAGCGGCGGAAAAGTTTGCCGAGCTGGTGGAAGAGAGAACAAACGGCGCGTATAAGATTGAGATTTACCCCAACGGTACGCTGGGCGGAGAAAGAGATATGCTGGAGAGTATGCAGATGGATACCCTGGACATGGCAATTGTCACCAGCGGTCCCTTCATTAACTTCTCAGATGCAATGGGCGTTCTGGATATGCCTTATCTGTTTGGAAGCAATGAGGAGGCTTATACGGTACTGGACGGAGAGATTGGCCGGGAGCTTCTCGACACATTGGAGTCCTCCGGGCTTAAGGGCCTTGCTTATGCGGAGCGCGGATTCCGTAACCTGACCAACAACGTAAAGCCGATTCAGACAGCTGCTGATTTGAACGGATTGAAGCTCCGCGTTATGGAAAATGACGTTTACACCGCAAGCTTTAAGGCAATGGGCGTAAATGCGGACCCGATGGCATGGGCCGATGCGCTGACCGCTCTTCAGCAGGGCACCGTAGACGGACAGGAGAATCCCGTCAACGTAATTTATTCTTATAAGCTGTGGGAGTCTCAGAAGTATGCAACACTGGATCGTCATTCCTATTCTACCGCAATTATTACAATGAGCGCGAATCTCTTTAACTCTCTGGATGCCGAGACACAGCAGATTTTCCTGGATGCGGCTCAGGAAGCGGCGGAGTTTGAGCGCGCATGGGTGGCAGAGCAAGAGGCGGATCAGCTTCAGGCTATGAAGGATAACGGCATGGAGGTTATTGAAGATCCGGATCTGGATTCCTTCAAGGAGGCCGTACAGCCTGTTTACGAGCAGTATGATCAGTATGCGGATTATGTATCAAGAATCCAGGAAGTCATTGCAGGTATGTAAGTAAAATTTCAGAGGCATATATAGTAAATGATAGGATTGTCTGATTGTGGATGATTTTTATTCCATGATCAGGCAATCAGGTTAAATCTGTGTAACTTACATGACAAGAACGAACTGCAAAAGGGGGAGTTTGATTTTGATGATTGTTCGAGGAGTTCATAAGCTCAGTGATATTTTGGATAAGATCGCAGAGATTATCATTGTGGCCATGCTGGGAGCTATGGTAATCATTACCGGTGCGCAGATTGTCTGCCGTATCTTTTTTACCGCTCTGGCCTGGAGCCAGGAGGCAACGCGGTATCTGCTGATCTGGAGCACGCTGTTTGGTGCGGGCTGTGTGTATAAGAACAGCGGCCATATTTCCATTTCCGTGCTTCAGGATGCGCTTCCGGGAAAGGCGAAGGATATTCTGCAGATTGTGATCCATGTGCTCTGCATGATCTTATTCGGCCTGATTGTGTTTTATGGGATACGGTATTTCGGAAAGCAGGGCAGTCAGCTTTCGGCAGCAATGCGTCTGCCTATGCGGTATGTTTATATCTGTATTCCCATCGGCTGCGGCATTATGTTTTTCCATGCGCTGGATGCGGTGCTTGGCTGTGTGATGCATTTACTGGGAAAGGAGGAAGCATAAAATGGCGGCGTTACTGTTTATTGCATTTATTGTTCTGCTTATTTTAGGGGTTCCGGTAGCCTTTTCCATTGCACTCTCTTCCGTAGCGGTTATGGTGAAGGGAGAGGTGCCGCTTCTGATGATTGTACAGCGTATGTTTACGGCCACGGATTCCTTTTCCCTGATTGCGGTTCCCTTTTTCATTTTTGCAGGAGACCTGATGGCTAAGGGCAAGGTTTCCAAGGTTCTGGTGGAATTTGCGGAGGCATTGCTTGGAATGATCAAGGGCGGATTGTCCATCGTATCCGTATTGGCAGGCATGTTCTTTGCGGCTATCTCCGGTTCCGGCGCGGCTACCACCGCGGCTGTGGGTGCAACCTTGATTCCCGAGCTGAAAAAGCGGGGATATGAAGAGGCAAGGTCTGCGGCCCTCATTGCGGCGGCCGGTACGATCGGCGTTGTAATTCCTCCTTCCGTACCGATGGTGCTCTATGCGGTCATTGCGGAGGAGAGTGTAAATACCCTCTTTAAAAACGGCTTTCTTCCCGGCGTCTTAATGGGAGTAATTCTCATTGGAATTTCTCTTTTTGAGGCCGCGAAGTACAATTATCCCAAGGGAGCGGCCTTTTCCCTCAAAAATGTGGGAAAGACCTTTTTGAAGGCTATCTGGGGGATTCTTATGCCGCTGATTATTCTGGGCGGTATTTTCTCCGGGTACTTTACGCCTTCGGAGGCTGCGGATGTGGCAGTAATCTACGCGATTCTGGTGTCCGTATTTGTTTATCGGGATATGGGGCCAAAGGAGCTGTTTACCATTATGAAGGGAAGCGCCAAGACCTCGGCTGTGATTATGATCATCATTGCCTGCAGCGGACCCTTTGGATGGGTGCTGGCCAACTGGAAGATTCCCGAGGCGATTGCAAACTCCGTATTGAGCGTGTCCTCCAATCCCTATATTATTATGTTCCTGATTGCCGTCATTATCCTGATTGCCGGTGTGTTTATGGAAACCTCCTCCGCCATCATTATTCTGACGCCGGTATTTCTGCCTCTGGTGAAGGCTATGAATATCAGTCTGGTGCATTTCGGCATTGTATTTGTGGTAGGTATTGCTATCGGCATGATTACGCCGCCGGTGGCCATTAACCTGTTTGTGGCTTCGGGCATTACGGGACTGCCCATAGAGAGGATCTCGAAGTCCGTAGTTCCTTACCTGTTGGGACTGATTGCGGTATTCTTCCTGATCCTGTATGTTCCCATGCTGTTTCCCGGGCTGATGTAAGGCTTTACGTGCGGGAAATCTCAACAGAATCCTTGAATTTTTCAAAGGCTGTAAAATGACAAAGCGGCAGAGAACTGCTCGTGACTGTCCGTTTGGTAATCAAAGCTGTTACCAGACGGATGGTACACGGGCAGTTCTGTTTTTTGTAAGGAAGAAAATAGTTTCATAATTAATCATAATTAATGGAAAAACCTCTTATCTAAGGTTGACAACAATACCTCCCCTCCCTATAATATGATATAGAAACTACGGCTGAACAGTGATTTTCAGCTAAAACCGGGGGGTACATAGAAGATGAAAAGCATACGAAAAAAAATCACCATTTGTCTGATGATGACCGTTCTTGCAGCTCAGTGTTTTGTAGGAGCCGTCAGTATCTCACTCAACTACACCAGCACCATTTCCACGGTGGATCAGATGATGCGTGAAAGTGCAACTTTGGCAGCGGAACGTGTGGAGCAGGAGTTAATGGCATATAAAAATGTAGCTGCGGATACAGGCTGCATTTCACAGCTTTCCAGCCAGACCATAGGTGTGGAGGAGAAGCGTTCCATCATTGATGAGCGTGTAAGTATGCACAATTTTCAGCGCGGCAATATTATCAGTGAGGATGGAACCAGCATCTTTGACGGAAAGGACTATTCCGATAGGGAATACGTTCAGCAGGCCATGCAGGGCAATGTCTATGTGTCGGAACCTCTTGTCAGCAAGGTTACGGGCGAATTGTCCATCATGGTTGCGGCTCCTCTTTATTACGGAGGGATTCAGGGGACTACGGTAGGGGGAGTTGTCTACTTTGTTCCTCATGAGACTTTTTTGAATGATATTGTGTCCTCGATTCGGGTGAGTGAAAATAGCAGGGCTTATATGATCAACAAATCCGGCGACACAATTGCAGATACCACGTTGGAAACGGTTATGTCTCAGAATATTGAGAACGAAGCACAGAGCGATTCCTCTTTAAAAGAGCTTGCGGCAATCCATGAAGCCATGCGTCAGGGGGAAAATGGTTTTGGAAGTTACAAAAGTGCCGAGGGCAATATGTTTGTAGCCTATGCTCCCGTAGCGGGTACGGACGGATGGAGCATCGCAATCACGGCGCCTCAGTCCGATTATCTGGCCACAACCTATACCGGAATTGCAATTAATATCGCGGCGATCATAGCGTCCATCCTGGTATCGATCATAGTAGCTTTGAAGCTTGCTAATAATATCAGTATACCAATGAAAGCCTGCGCAGACCGGATGAAGCTTTTGGTAGAGGGAGATTTGGAATCTCCCGTTCCAACCGTTGCCAACAGGGACGAGACCGGTATGCTTGCCAAATCCACGGCGGAGCTGGTGGGGGGCTTAAGCACCATTATCAAGGACATTGGTTATCTGCTGAACGAGATGGCCAATCAAAATCTGGATATCCGTTCCCGGCATCAGGAAGCCTATGTTGGAGAATTTCAGAATATCTTGCTGTCCATGCGCAATCTCAAGGTAAAGCTGAGCGATACCATGCTTCAGATCAACCGTTCCGCGGATCAGGTTTCCGAGGTCAGTGAGCAGGTGTCCATGAGCGCCCAGAATCTCAGCCAGGGTTCGGTGGAACAGGCAAGCTCCGTGGAGCAGCTTGCGGCCCGGATCAACGAGATTTCCAATCAGGCCAAGGATACGGCGGGCGGCGCACAGGATGCCAGAGGGCAGACACACCAGGCCGGCGAGGAGATCTCCGTGTGCAATCGTCAGATGCAGGAGCTGATGGAGGCTATGGATAAGATTCAGAACAGCTCCAGCGAGATCGGCAAGATTATCAAGGCCATTGAAGATATTGCTTTCCAGACAAATATCCTGGCGCTGAACGCGGCTGTGGAGGCGGCAAGAGCCGGCACGGCGGGCAAGGGCTTTGCCGTTGTAGCGGATGAGGTGCGCAATCTGGCAAGTAAATCTGCGGAAGCATCTCAAAGTACGGCGGCCCTTATTGAAAACTCTACGGAGGCTGTGCGGACCGGAACAGAGATTGCAAAGCATACGGCGGAGACATTGGTTCATGTTGTCAGCAGTATGCAGTCCGTGATCAGCTCCATTGACAAGATTGCGGCCGTATCCGGCGAGCAGTCTGAGGCGGTTGCCCAGGTAACGGAGGGAATTACCCAGATCTCCGGCGTGGTTCAGAGCAACAGCGCTACCGCAGAGGAGAGCGCGGCGGCAAGCGAGGAGCTTTCTGCCGAGGCTGTGGGCTTAAAGCAGTTGGTGGAGCAGTTTACCCTGGCAAGAGATTAAGAAAAATTGCCGGCGTAAGAGACTTATCATAGAATGATGTGATTGGGACTTATGAATGGGAATAGCTGCTTAGGTTCAAAATGCAAGCATAAGAAATGAAGCAGAGGCTGTCTTGGTTAGGCGGCCTTTGTTAATGCGGCGGCAACAGCTCTAAAAGTGAGGAAATTGATTTAAACAAGTATACGATGAGAGCTGCTGCGAAACTGGAGGAGGAGCGAAAGGAATTGAAAATCATTGATCTGAAATGTCCGGCCTGCGGAGGACATATGAAACCACAGAAGGATCATCCGAAAACTATGATCTGCGAATACTGCGGCAGTCAGTACCAGATGGACCCGGAGCCGGAAAAAACAGTAAACGTTCAAATTCATTCCAATCCTTCAGCCGGTAATACGGATAAGCAGATTTGGCCGAGAATTGTGCTTTCCGGGATTGCATTTTTAGTGGGCAGTATGGTTTGGGGCTTGATAAGCGGCGGTTCCTCCAAAAACAGCAGTTCAAAACCGGATCTTCCGGCTTATTCCTATGATTATGGATATGAAACCCAGCCGGAAACGGAAGAGCGTGATAGCGAAGTACATAGTTCCCTTTATACGGCTTTTGTAGAGGCGGTTTTCCAAAAGGATGCGGAGCTTGTGACAGAGGAAGAGCTTAAGACAATCACTTACCTCAGCATCCGCAGCGATTCGGAAGAATCCGTTATAGAATACGGCTTTGGCGATCCCTACCAAGATGCCTTTGAGACGGAAACCCTGCGTTTTACTTGGATGCCTTGGGAAAACAGTGATTTTTCCAGCCTGACAGGGCTTATCAAAGCAGATCTCAGAGAGCAGGATCCGGACGCGGATGCGCTTTGTGATTTAAAAGAGCTGAAAGGATTGTCCGTTTATAAGATGGATTTTTCAGAGATAGAAGAGCTGCTTCCTTTCCCGGAGCAGTTGATTGAGCTGGAGGTAGATTCTCCGGATAGTCTTGCAGGCGTTTCCGCATTTGAAAATCTGGAAATCCTTTCCGTCAGAAATATTTTTGCTCCCGATTTCAGAGAGCTTGTGCCCTTGGCGCATTTAAAGGCGGTGGAGATCGAAGAAAAGGATGGGGAAGGCTCCCTGACCGATTATACGGCCTTTGCCTCTATGTCGGAGCTTACCGCATTGCAGATCGAGTCGGAGGGCATACGGGATCTGGGATTCCTGCGTTCCCTTAAAGATCTGGAATATCTGTCCCTGGCAAAAACAGATGTTCTCAGTCTGGAGCCGTTAGCAGAGCTTTCCGCGCTGTCCGTTTTGGAATTGGAAGATAATGGTTCCGTTGAGGATTATGGTCCGGTGGGACAGCTGACAGGTCTTAAGGAGCTTACCATCAATAAAAATACCTCCGCAAAGGACCCGGATCTCTCCGGGCTTACATCCTTGGAGCGATTAGACATCTGCGGTTTTATGTCCTTAAGCTCTCTTATGAATATGAGCCAGCTAAAGGATCTGTCCGTTCATGGCTGTAATCTCGATGGGATTGGCAGCTTGTCCACTCTCTCGGGGCTGGAACGGCTAACCTGTTATTCGGTCTGGTCTTCATCCGGTCCTCTTCGGGAGGTAAGCTTTATAGATGGGATGACAAATCTGAAACACCTGGATTTTTACGGGCTTGATCGAGATGAGATCTGGGGAGCTTTTGACAGGGGAATCGAGATCTTCGGTGATATTTCCAATGCCTTTAACCATCCCGGGCTGGAAACTCTGATTTTGAATGAAGGCACCTTCGAGATTGATTTCAAAAAGCTTTCGGAGAATCCGTCCTTAAAGCATCTGGAAATGAAAAATGTATATCTGGAAGAAAACTTTTATGTGGAATCTTATGCAGGTATGACAGACGCCTGGTTTGATGATGTTTCCTTTGACGAGCACAAGGAGTTCCTTATGAACTATCCGGGTCTTGAAGTGCTGTATCTGGATGGCAATCAGCTGACGGACATTCAGTTTGTCACAGCCCTGAAAAATCTCACACATCTGGGGATTCAGGACAACTATGTGACCGATTTGTCCGCGCTGAATCAGCTGGAGAAGCTTCAATATCTGGACATCCGCATGAATCCTGTCAGCAAAGGCGTGGATGCAAATGAGAATGTGCGGATATTGGAATAGGGAAAGCATAGTATAAGAGGACCTTTAACAATGAAAAATGAATACGATAATGAAAATTTTTTTCAGGAATATGCAAAAATGTCCCGTAGCAGAGAAGGGCTTAAGGCCGCCGGAGAATGGCATCAGTTCAAGCCTCTCTTTCCCCCGCTTCAAGGGAAAAATGTTCTGGATTTAGGCTGCGGATATGGCTGGCATTGTACCTTTGCGGCAGAGCAAGGGGCGGTACGGGTATTGGGGCTTGACTTAAGTGAGAAAATGATTGAAGAGGCAAAAAAGCGGAATGCGGGAGAGAAAATTGAGTATCGCGTCTGCGGCATAGAGGAATATGAGTATCCGAAAAATATGTGGGATTGCGTTATCTCCAATCTGGCGCTGCATTACATTGAAGATATTGAGAATGTATTTCAAAGAGTATGTACAACACTGAAACCGGGCGGAACATTTATTTTTAACATGGAACATCCGGTTTTTACCGCAGGGGTTGGACAGGACTGGGTTTACGCGGAGGACGGAACGCCTCAATATTGGCCGGTTGATCATTATTTTATTTCAGGAGAGCGGAGTACACATTTTTTGGGGTGTGAAGTAGTAAAGCAGCATCACACGCTCACACAGATACTAATGGGATTGCTGAACAACGGCTTTGAGCTTGAAGCTGTGGAGGAGGCGGAGCCATCCGAAGAAATGATGTATATTCCAGGAATGAAGGATGAATTGCGCCGGCCTATGATGTTGTTAGTGAAAGCCAGATGTGCTAGTGAAGGATAGTGAAAGCAATAAAAAATAGGTTGACAAATACAAGCAATGGGTACATAATAGAGCGATAAATAAAAGCACTGACAAAGGAGTCAGGAACCAATCATAGGTTTCCGACTCCTTCTTTTTGTGCAGATAAGAGAAGTTTTTACTTACTTTAAATGCGGGAGGGATAAGGAAAATGGCAGTAAAATACGTTTTTGTTACCGGCGGCGTGGTTTCGGGACTTGGAAAGGGAATTACCGCGGCTTCACTGGGAAGGCTCTTAAAAGCCAGAGGCTACCGGGTGACTATGCAGAAATTCGACCCCTACATCAACGTAGACCCGGGAACTATGAATCCCATACAGCACGGAGAGGTCTTTGTAACCGACGACGGCACGGAAACAGATCTTGACCTGGGGCATTACGAGCGGTTTATCGACGAATGTCTGGATCAAAATTCCAATGTAACCACCGGAAAAATATACTGGTCCGTTCTTCACAAAGAACGCCGGGGCGATTACGGCGGAGGAACCGTCCAGGTGATTCCCCATATCACCAACGAGATCAAAAGCCGTTTCTACCGCGGGGAAGAGGGAACTGGGACGCGGATTGCCATCATAGAGGTGGGCGGCACGGTGGGAGACATCGAAAGCCAGCCCTTTTTGGAAGCCATCCGTCAGTTCCGGCATGACATCGGCCATGAAAACGCCATATTGATTCATGTAACCCTGATTCCCTACCTGAAAGCATCGGGAGAGCTGAAAAGCAAGCCCACCCAGCAGAGCGTTAAGGAGCTGCAGTCAATGGGACTTAGGCCGGATATCCTGGTATGCCGAAGCGAACGGCCGATTCCCGAGGAGCTGAAAGCCAAAATAGCCCTTTTTTGCAATGTACCCAAAGAGCATGTACTCCAGAATATAGACGTAGAATATCTCTACGAAGCCCCCTTAGCGATGGAGAAGGAGCATCTTGCAGGGGTTGTCTGTGAATCTCTAAAGCTCCCCTGCCCAAAGCCGGATCTGACAGACTGGAAGACAATGGTACACAATCTGCGCAATCCCAGATACCGGACAGAAATTGCCATAGTCGGAAAATACATTCAGCTCCGCGACGCCTACCTAAGCGTGGCGGAGGCTCTCAAGCACGGCGGAATCGCAGCGTGTACGGATGTAAAGCTTCGATGGATTGATTCCGAAGAGCTGACAGCGGAAAATGTATCCGAGCAGCTTCGGGGCGTCCACGGTATCCTTGTCCCCGGAGGCTTTGGCACACGCGGCACGGAAGGAAAGATCACAGCCATCCAATATGCAAGAGAACAGAAGATTCCCTTCCTTGGCATCTGTCTGGGTATGCAGATGGCCATTGTAGAATATGCCCGCCATGTGCTGGGATACCCGGATGCCAACAGCATAGAGCTGAATCCCAACACACAGCATCCGGTTATCACCCTGATGCCGGACCAGGACAGCACGGCAGATCTGGGAGGCACCCTTCGCCTGGGAGCTTACCCTTGCGTGCTGGAGAAAGGAAGCCTGGCAGAGCGTCTTTATAAAAAACAGGAAATCAGCGAACGCCACCGCCATCGGTATGAAGTAAACAACGCATACCGCGAACGCCTTACGGAGCAGGGAATGCTTTTGTCGGGCCTGTCCCCGGACGGCCGAATTGTAGAAATGGTGGAACTAAAAGAGCATCCCTACTTTATCGGAACCCAGGGACATCCGGAACTGAAATCAAGACCCAACCGGGCGCATCCGCTTTTTAAGGGGCTTGTCCAGGCAGCAGTTCAATACGGCCAAATGTAAAAACATAAGGCTTTGAAGAAAGCGTTTTAGATATAGTCCGGCTAAGAAATGCCATGAGTTTATAAAAGATACTTTACCCTTCAGCGCCGCCGCGCGGCGGCTGAAATAGGAGAGGAGAAACCGGGAGAAGAAAACTTCGCGAAGTACTATTGACAAACGGACAATTCCCGCATATACTAATTTGTATCAAAAAAAATTGATGTGAGGAAGCGTGCATGGGAACTCATCAAGAAGATGCGAAAGTCTTTAAGGCTCTGTGTGACCCCAAGCGTCTTGCCATTCTGGAACAACTGCGAAGCGGAGAAAAATGTGCCTGTGTTCTGCAAGAGCCGATGGACCTGACGCAGTCCGGCCTGTCCTATCACATGAAGATTTTGTGCGACTCCGGGCTTGTTGTGAGCCGTCAGGAAGGCAAATGGACGCATTATCGTCTGAATAAGGCCGGCAGGGATGAAGCCGTAAAGCGGCTGCTGGCTGTTACCACGCCGGACGGAGACCAAGAGAGCGGATGTCTTTCATGTGACAGATAAACGCCATCCCAGTGAGGTGGCGTTTATCTATCCTTAAAACATCAAAAAAAGTTGATGTGTTGTGCGGCAGATAGAAAGTGAGGGTTCTCTATGAGCATATGGAATTTTATTCAAGAGCAGATTTTAGGCATGAAGTGGCTGAACGAATTGATTGGCAGGGGTCTTATTATGCTTGGGCTGGATGTGGAAGAGCGCGTAGGAGGGAGCGTCCGGTTTTTTCTCTATGATGTAATGAAGATTACCCTGCTGCTGTGTTTCCTGATTTTTATTATTTCCTACATTCAAAGCTATTTTCCACCGGAGCGGAGCAAACGGATATTGGGCCGTTTTCATGGTATCAGTGCGAATATTATATCCGCTCTGTTAGGCACGGTGACGCCTTTTTGCTCCTGTTCGTCTATCCCTCTGTTTATCGGTTTTACCGGTGCGGGATTGCCGCTTGGGGTTACATTTTCTTTCCTGATTTCGTCCCCAATGGTAGACTTGGGCAGTCTTGTACTTCTGGTGAGCATTTTCGGTGTAAAAGTCGCCGTCGTTTATGTGGCGGTGGGGCTGGCGATCGCCGTGGCAGGCGGTACTGTCATTGAGAAATTGCACATGGAGCCGTATGTGGAGGAATTTATCCGCAGGGCCGGCGGTGTGGATATTGAATCCCCTGCACTCACAAAGCGGGAGCGGGTTCGGTTTGCGAAAGAACAGGTCGCTTTTACCTTCAAGAGGGTGTTCCCGTATATTTTGATTGGCGTGGGTATCGGCGCGGTCATCCACAACTGGATTCCGGAAAGCTGGATTGAGGCCGTATTGGGCGGCAGCAATCCGTTCGGCGTTATCCTTGCTGCGCTGGCAGGCATTCCCATGTATGCTGATATTTTCGGCACGATCCCTGTGGCGGAGGTCTTGCTATACAAGGGCGCACAGCTTGGCACAATCCTGTCTTTTATGATGGCGGTTACCACGTTAAGCCTGCCGTCCTTGATTATGCTCCGCAAAGCGGTAAAGCCGAAACTGCTTGCATTGTTTATCGGCGTCTGCACCATCGGCATTATCCTGGTCGGCTGCCTGTTCAATATGCTTCAATTTTTACTGATTTAAATTTTAGTCCAGCTAAGAAATGTCAAGCGATTTAGATAAATTTTTTGCCGGACGGTAAA
>OFFX01000171.1_pt1 | contig 55830 bp, 73 predicted proteins | sample 1521511 | NCBI WGS metagenome assembly OFFX01 (sample SAMEA3504125, study PRJEB24116) | mouse gut metagenome | biome: mouse gut; feature: mouse-associated habitat; material: faeces | place: Denmark | collected 2011
CGCCTGTGGGCTTGTAATTGCTGTGAAGCTTAAATCTATTTTGTGCAGTCTGCACAAATACCACCTCCAAAAGTCATAATCAAAAAGTTCGATATTTCGCCCGCAATTCGTACAGTTTAAGTATTCCATTTCTTAAAAAATCCCCATTACACGAATTTTGGTTACTCAGCCGGGTTTTGGGAACGATACGGACAAGATAAAACCGAACGGAAAACTTGGGATATAACAGCTTTTATTAACATCCCGGCTAACCTCTCAATGATGGTATCCACAAAATGACAGTTCGGTCAAGTCCGGCCGCCGTTCTGCTCATTGTAGCATAATACCTTTCATTTGTCCATGCGCAAGCAAACATTTGTTCATATTTTTGCAACTATTCCGCCTACGTCTTCATAGTTACGGAATCCGGAGTGATATTCATATTATCTCCATTTCCCCCTTTCAAATGAATTTTTCCACACAAAAAGGGAAGCTCTCCATCTTTAACGAAAATACTTCCCTCTGCTTTCACGATAAATTAGTATTACACTAATCTACTTACCCATTACTGTTCGAAGCGAAATAATTTGCTCCAACGTACAATTCAATTCTTTTATGATAGTATCATCATCCTTGTCGGCAACCAATGCCGCAACTATTTGAGTCATCATGCTTCTTTCTTCTTTTACCTTTACAGCAGCTTTCTTTTCAGCATATTTCTCAACAGCCTCACACATAGCTTTCCGACCTCCCTCTTCCTCTTTAAAATGCTTTACGCCTTTTGCCAATTCAGGATAGTAAATATCCCCTGAGCTCTTACATCTAAAATCATGCATCAATTTACCGACAGTATCATCGCCTTTATAACTGCCGTTTACATATACGAAATTAGAACCATCATAAATATATCATCAAATTCCTCAAAATGCCTGTTTATGGTATAAATCGGCAATCCATGACCGAATATATCTGTCTGCGTAATAAACACCATATAGGAATCTCTAAGTTCTGAAAATTCCTGTCCTTCTTTTAGCATCCGGGAATCCATCATACTGCTGTTAAATCTTGCCCGCCGTATATGTGCGCCCTCTGGTTTCTTCTGCACTTCAATATTATATTGTTTCCCTGTATCATCTTTTGCCAAAATATCTAAACGAATTTTTGCATTGATTTCTTCCGGCTCTCCCTTGCCCTTGCTATAATCGTTTTATTTTTTTCTACGCTTTTTTCCAGTTCTTTTTCATCAACTTCATAATTCGGATCTGGAACAAAGATTTCCAATGGCTTAAAATCATATTCCACATCATTCAAAACATAACTCTCCATGCCATCAACCTCCTAACGGCAGTATATCCCTGCCTTGCTACTCTTTCCCAAATCATTTGCTCACTTGTATTATAGCAGAAAGCAATCAAATTTACACCTCTTTTTCTGTCTCAATTCACGACTGTTCATTTTCTCTGGTCTATGCGCCCGATTCTATGGTTTTCCCCGAAAAAGTCCTCCATATCAATCATCATTTCCAGAACTTCCTCCTCACTTGTTTCCGCAGCAATGCCCTCCACTGTTTTTTTCGGCATGACTTCTTCCATGTATGAGATTAACTCCGGCAACTCTTCCGGAATGATATTCGTATTATCTCCATATACATCAATTGTAATCAGTTCTCCGGCATGGCCCATAAGCCTTGATACCGCTTCCGGACTAAAGTCATTGTTCAAAAGCAGTGTGCAGTAGGTGCTTCTGAGGTCATGCCAGCGGATATCCGGAAGTCCCGCCCTTTTCAGAAGTTCCTTATAGTGCCTCCAATGAAAATCCTTGCTTCTCGGTTTGCCGCTGTAGCTGGAACAGCAGATATAGCCGTCATCATGGAAAACAGCCTTTCTGCGGCTTCTCCAATTCTCATATTTCTTACGTTCTTCCAGAATCATCTCAAACACATAGTCCGGAATCGGAAGGATTCTCCTGCTGGATGGGGTCTTAAGCGGAAGCTCACACTTCGTCCTTCCCTTGTTTTGGCCATTTGGGCTGCGGTCAAGTTCTTTTCCAAGCTGCCGCTCCACAGACAGGGTTCGGTTCACATAATCCACATCAGAATACTTGACGGCATTGATCTCCTGTCTCCGAAGTCCCATAAGCACATTGAACAGCACCTGCATATGGATAGGGGTATTCTTGCTTTCCTCAAGCAGCAGCAGGATTTGATCCATGTTCAGCGTCTTTGCCGTATCAATATTCCTCGTATGATAAGGTTTCCTCTCCACTGTTTTGGGCAGTTCCATTCCTTCTGCCGGATTTGTATTTATCAGCTTATAGGACAGCGCATAGCGCAAAGAAACGTTCATCACTGTTTTGACCAGCCTTGCAATGGATTTGGAATATCCGGCACGGTCTTGATACAATTTCTGAACGTCTCCTTTGTTAATCTCTGTCAGTTTTTTGCTGCCAATGAGCGGACTGATATGATGTTTGACGATGTTGGAATAGGAATCATAAGTATTGCTGCTCTGCACCCTTTTCCTGATGTCATATTCAAGCCAATATTCCAGAAAATCCTTCAGCCTGATGTTATCATTCACAATAAATGTCCCGTTTGCAAGCTCGCCCATTGTGAATTTTCTCGCATCCTCAGCTTCTTTCTTCGTTGCAAAGCCAGAATACATTTTCTTCCGTTTCGTGCCGTCCTTAAAATACAGGACGACACGGTAAGCGTATTTGCCCCTGTCACTTCTTTTGAACACCGACTGCACATCCCAGTCGGTATAATCCCGCAGTTCCATGTCAAATATCTTCATCCCCTCCTCCCGGCACGAACGAATCGTTCATAAACCCTATTATTTTTTCATTCTCATCCATGACTTCACAGTAATATTCAAACGTAGTATGTACGGAGCTATGCCCCAGGAGTGCGCTGACCTTCACCAGCGGCACGCCCTGCTCGGTCAGTATGGTTGCATACATATGCCGCAGGCTGTTTACTGTCAGATGCGGAAATCCATTTCTGCTGCATAGCTTTGTCAAAGCATTATTCAAAGCAGATGCAGAATGTGGAGCGCCATTTTCTGCACAGGAAAGGTAATCATGATTCATATACTTTTCTCCAAACTGTTCCTTTTTCAAATCATTCTGGCGTTTCCGTTTCAGTATTTCATCCATGATAGCCTCTGGAACCCGGAGCACCCGGCAACTGTTCCTGGTTTTCGGCTCTTTCTCAACCAGCCCATACTTTACGGTTTTTGAAGCGCCCTTTTCCACATACGGATTCGCCGTAACCTGCCTCTCAATCCGAAGCGTCCGGTTTTCCACATCAACATCACTGAATTTCAACCCGCTAATCTCCCCCTTCCTAAGTCCCATAAATAATCCAAGCAGAATTTCCAGATACCAGTTATTCCCGGAGGCTTTTTCCAGAAACAGCTTCATTTTCTCCTTCCCAAGCACGGCAATTTTGGGTTTCTTCCTTTTGTAAGGCTTTGTATCCGGAACCGGATTACGGTTTATAAATCCTTCCGCTGCCGCATCTTTCATTGCAATATTCAAAAGTTCCCTGCACTTGTTTCCAGCTGATCCGCAGGACTTTGATGCTTTTTCCAAAAGCGAGTCCAGATACTCCACGTTCATATGCCTCAGTTTGATGCCATGCTCCATATTCGGGAAAAGCAGATCATATAACACATACGATGCAAGCATATACGTTGTATTTTCAACCCTTGCGCGATATATTCCATCCAGCCAGAAAACCAGATACTCTTTCAGATCAAGATCCCTGATTGACGCGGCATGGTAAGCCCGGTAAGCTTTTTTGTATTCCGCTTCATATTTGCGGTAACTCTGTTCTGCTTCTTTTACAGTCTTAAACCCGCCTTTTTTAGAATACTTTGTCGTGCCATCCTCCAAAAGCAGCTTAAACCGGTGATACCAGCTGCCCCTCTCAAAGAATGCGATTCCTTTTCTGTCTGCCGCCAGACTCACCTCCTTCCAAATACTTCCTGTCAGCTATTTGCCATATTCAACCAGCTGTCAAACGACTGTTTTAGCACCCTCACAGAATTCCCAATCTTAATGACACGGAAAGGCGGCTCTTTCTGCTTATAAACTTCATTTAAAAACTCATACGTTTTTGTCTTTCCAATCCCCAATGCCTTTTGAACATCAGAAGCCATATATACCTGTACTTCCATAAACCAAGCTCCTTTCTTTCCTTCCATATTTCCCCGGTGTACGGATGGCGGGGATGATCTCCCGGCGCGCCCAATCTATTGCGGAAATACATCTGCCATCTTCTGCTGTTTTCCTTTTCATGTTAATAAATCCATCCCAAAAATCACATTCCTTTTTTCGACGCCGTTTTTTGTAAAACAAGCCATTTTCCCCCTGTTTTTGCAAAAACGACGTCCAAAAATGCGGTGGACTGGATGCATCTTATTTTTTTCTGTATAAAAAACCGGAGATGATCCCATAGATCATCTCCGGTTCTGTACTTTTCCTAATACAAATCATGCAGCAGTTTTCTGGACTTACTGTCAATCTTCTCCCGGATACGCGACAGCTTCTGCACGTCTTCCCTTTCCCCTCTCCCCTTCGCATGGTAATACCATTCATACTGCCTTCTCAAGACCAGATCGTGGATCCCTTCCAATTCATGGAATGCATTTAAAACCAGATGGCAAAAATCGGCTTCGGACGCCCCTTTTAACGGGTGTGACAGCACTTCTCCAACCAGTCTGCCGCACCTGTCATACCATGCTTCTATACTATTTCCTTTCCCATCTTTTTCAACATCGCTTAGATCCAAATCATCTTTACCGCTCCCGGCTGCATCCTCCCCATAAATATCCATCAAGGCCTCGCAAAATACATCCGCCTTTATCCCGGCTGCATTTTCAGTGGTATCAGGGGATGTTTCCCCTTCACATATTCCGCTTTGAGCCGTGCTTCCCTTCCTGTCAACCTTCTGTCCCTGCTCCAAATATGTCCCGTTTTCTATTTCAAACTGCTCTGCTTTTCGGGCCGCTACGGCATCATCCAGGATCGTTTTCCATTTGATGTGCCATTTTTTGATCTGTCTGTATTGGCATTCATAGATTTCCCGCCGCTCTGTTTCTTTCGTAATCTGTTTTTTGTCCACCGTAACAAACAGCCTTTTTTCAAAATATTCCGGATTTACCCTTCTGGCCTTATACTTTTGCAGCGCCTCATCAATCTCCCATCTTTTCTCCTGGGAGCTACGTAATTCGGACAGGAGCTGGTCTTTCCTTTCCGGATCGCTCATAAACCCTTTTTTGGGCATATCCGGTTCCGGCAGGTTTTTTATAAGTTCCAACACCACATCTTTATTCCTGGATTCGGGCAGCAGTTTCTTTAATAAATCCGCTATCCGGTCAATTTCCGGTTCTGTGAGCAACTCGTGGCTGCCAAAATATAGGTCAAACAGTTCTTTCATTTCCCGAGGCGTTTCGGATCTGCTGAATATGTACGTGCCTCTGCCTTCTTCATCGGTTTCCATTTTATACCAATCTGCCTTTTCCCCCAGCCCTAATCCGTCAAGAATCCCTTTAAATTTTCTGGAAATTGTATCACTTGACCATCCTTTCCCGTTCCACCCGTTTTCATCCCAAACTGCTTTTATCTTCTTAAATGTATAAAAATATTCTTTTATATTTTCCGACATAACGGTATCCTCCATCCTGATATGCTTTTGTTTACGGCCGCTTCCCCATGTCCTTTCAGCCGCCGGGCCGCTCTTTTCATCCAGCTGCATCATAACCCCATTACCGACCGCACCGTTTCCAAAATCCGCTCTTTACGGTAAAGCCCTGCTTCCCCGTCATATAAGCGGTATACGCCGGAACTGGCGTCTAATGAAGCGATATCCTCCGGCGAAGTAAAACAGGGTTCTTTCTTTACCAGTTCTATACCAATCTGCCCAAACAGATAGCGCACAAACTGGGAACAGAACATACAGTATGGATTTGTTTCCTCTTTACGCCCCAGAATATACCGGATCAGTCCCTGGTAGTTATACTGTGTATCCCTATCATTCTTTCCAAACTCCGAAAGCGCCCCCATAATAACCCTGTAATCCGTTTCTGATACAAAAATGCAGCTTACACGGATCAGCCAGTTGTCCCGTTTATAATGCACGATACTGTCACTGCAAAATCCGCCCTGCCATCCTTCCTGCTGCCCGGCAGGCGCAAAGGAATACAGGTTCATCAGATTTTCATTCAATGCCACGGATACATGGTAATAGTTTGAATGGGTGTATGCCATAATCGCCCTTGTTAAATCTGACTGGGCAGAGGATGTAAACAGCAGATAGACTGGTTTCCCCACAGCCGGCGCTATTGCTTTACCTGCCCTGTCATAAAGCAGTCCGTCCTTTATGGCATACTCATAATAATATGCCCCGTGCTGCTTTTGTAAAATTTTTTCCCTTCCAGGCCAGTCTGCCCGAATCTGCGCGATGGCAGCATCCATCTTCCTCCGTTCCTCTTGCCCTGCCATTCCCATGAAGGGCAGCATCTCATCCCTGAAACGTTCCAAATCCATAAAATCACAAGAATATTCTTCTTCCATATTCACCTCCTGCTGCACAATCTATCTTTTAAATAATCTTAAGATTTGTGACAACCATTACTAACAACCAAAAAGTTCATACTAAATCAGAGCTTCTATTCTGCCTCCATGCTTCTAACCACTGAACCATCGTTTTTCCAAATTTATAAACAATAGCTGTCTTTACTGTTTTGGAATAAGGCGGGAACATTTCATCAACACTTTGCATGTCCACATCTGTTTTAAACCTATCCTTATTCACTTTGACATAATCCATGAATTCAGAATGCTCACACTCATTTTCAAATACTGGTATAATAGTAAATGCCTTGTTATAAGCTTTTTGTTTATCATCATAGCATTGTGCAGCAAAAAAGAGATTGTAGGCTAAATGATTAATGCTATTTTTTGTGTATGCATAATACTGTATAGAATTTGTCATGCTGTTGCACTGTATTCCCAATTCATTATCCCAATACTGTGCAGGTTCAATATGAAAATATGCCTGCCTTGTAGCCTGCACGCCGAAAAGCGAAATATCTGTCTTTCTTCCTTCCAAATAAATATCCCATTTTGCCCTTCTACCGATCTCATTTTCACCTATATTCCAATTCAATATATCGGCAAATAAATAAGGGAAATCCATTACCCATGTTATTGTGTCTGCCTTTCCTTGAGCTATCCTAACTTCCAAACCATAGCTGCCATCACGCTCAATCCTTATATCACAATATTCCCGGTTATAAAATGTATCTCCTTCATCTGTCGAATACCAGCTATTTACATTCTGTAAACGTTTGGTAATTTTAAGTTCATCTGATCCAACCAGACCAAACCTCTTTTTCCATAAAAATTCTACCGACTGCTTTGCCGCACATTCTGCTGAACTTGTATTCCGATCTCCTATTCTGCTGTAAACCACACCAGCACGAATGATAATTTTTTCCTTCCCCAAGTTATTCGGTTTGGGATAATCCTTCAGCAAATAATAAGGTGTAACCATACTATTATAAACTATCAATACATCTATTTCCTTACCAGCAATTTCAATATTTTTTACATCTACCTTGGGAATTTCTTCCCCTGCCCAACTTTTGGAATTGAGAAATCCTATTATATTCTCCTGATTTTTTCGGTTACCATCCTCCGCAACTCCAATAATGTCGAATGTATTATCCTCTATACCAAATATAATATACCCGTCTCGCATATCCTCAGTTATATTATTAGCCATGCATATAATATCCTTTAATAAATCTGCATTATTGCTATGCCAACTTCTTTTAAAATCCCAATAGCTGCCTTCTGAAGCAGCCTTAATAAAATCTTCTACAATTTGTCGTAATTCCATCTAACCTCTCCATATTTTACTTTTCCACGCAACAATAAAGTATCTTTTAGCATACTGATTATTTATTTTTAGTCTATTTATCATTTTCTTATTCTCCTGATAATATGCCTTTCCCCATATCATCCGCCTTTCTAATGCTCGCGCTATAACATACCAGCTCCAAAATCTTCCATTATTACAGTAAAATTATATCATAGGCTTTCCAAACCCTGCAACTGCTAACACATACAATATAAGCTGTCATTTCATCCAGAAACAGAATCTGCTTTCAATAAGTACATTCACACCTATGCCCTGACAGGGCACCCATTTCGTGCCCTGCCAGATGCCTCCCTTTTATTTTCCATCCCCATCCTGCGTTAATACATTTAAAATTGCCGCTAATACTGCCGTAATGATTACTTTTATCATGTTATCCATGAACCAACCGCCTTTCCATTGACCTTCCCTCTTCTTATGCTATCTGGATCTGTCCGCTTTCCAGGCAGTAGCGGTATACATGATCCGACAGTCTTTCCTCTGGGCATACACAATCCCGGTTCACCTCTTTTACAAGCCTTGCCAATTCCGCAGGATCCCCCATGACTGCCGGGAGGGCGATGATCTCATGTACTGAACTTGGCAGGATATACAAATCCGATCCCAACTGCATTGCCAGCTTCTTTATCTCATCCGGGAAAAGCATGGCTGCCGCCCCGCCTGCCTTCCACTGGTTTGTCACCACATACATCTGCCCATTTGATTTGCCTTTTAACGACATTCCGGTCATTTCCTCAATCAGGACGCCCAGGCTTTTTATCTCCGTCCTGTAGTACCGGATATGGCTGGCATATGCCGCTTCCTTCAGCTCTTTCCCGTCGATCCCCCATACTGCTAACAGATCATTTTTAACTAAGGCCATTTCCGGCCCGCTTTCCCCTGTCCCTGCAATATAGTAATAGACCACTGCCAGATCCAGAAACTTTTCGTACGGCGCCGTTTGCAGCAATTCTTCATTCTCCCCGTAATGGATCAATTTCACAGCAAGGCGGCATTTTGCCTGCTCCCAGTCGGTAATGTCGGACAGGCATTCCGGGGCGCCTTCTTCCCACTGCCGATAATCCGCCCACATTCGATCTATGGTTTCCTCCATGCTGTCACCGCTGCATACGCCGTCATAATAACCTTCCATGTATAATATGGGAAAAACTTTTTTATGCGGCCCTTCCAATGTGAGCTCAATAAGCTTTACATGGTTATTTTTCACAACTTCGTGCATCCTGGCCTGCCTGCCCGGCGCGCGCTTTTCCAATCCCTCCGCTGCTGTTTTTGTAAACTCTTTAAAATCCATTTTTCCCTCCTGAATAATCAGGCACATGACATCCCCTGCGCCATGTGCCCGTTTTGTATCCTGCCATACTAAATGTTGCATACCAGCCTTGCTATCCGAATCCCGTCTTTTAACCCTTCCCGATAAATTCCGGCTTCCTGCCACCGGATGCGGTCTAAGAACATCCCAGCCTTTGTCCTTTCCGCTGCTTTCAGGCCGCCTTCTAAAAGTCCGTCCATCTCCTTGAGCGCTTCCTCCTGATCCGGCATCCTTTCCTGTTCCGACAGCATTTCAATCCTTTTTTCAACTGCCCAGTCCATATATTCCTCTTCTGCCATGCTTTTTGCCCCCTGTTTCAAATATTCCTCCGGCCTGCCATTACGCCGCTTCTTTCGGCCGTGTTTTCTTAAGGCTGCCCAAAGCCTTTTTGTATATTTCCGGCGTCATCTGCTCCGCCCGGTAAAGATGGTAGCGTTCCAGTACGGTTTCCATAGAGATGCCGGCCCGTTCCAGTTCCTTTTCCAATACCGCCATCTGCCTCCCTGTCAATCCGCCTTGCAGCGTTTCCCCCATATCTGCAGCAGGATTCTTCCGCTCATATACATATACCACCGCCCCTTTCTGGTTTACAATGGTAAGTGCAGAAATTTCCCGCTGCCCATTGTAAGAAATGGCTTGCACGCAGAAGCTGTCCTTGGTAATATACCGTTCTCCCTTCAACTGGATATCTGCCTTTGCGGGCGGAATCCAAATAAACGGGGCTGTATACAGTTCCCTGCCCACGCCCCAAGTGAAGACAACACGTTTGATACAAAATAGATAAGGCGTTCGCCCCGATTTATAGGGGTGAACGCCTTATCTAGCAACTGCTAATGTTAAAAGAATACGAATTGAATCAAAAATATTCATATGACGGATGCTGGCTTCCATAGAGTAATTTTACACGTTGCACCCATTAGGGCTATGTTTATGCATCATACCTACTACTGATTTTACACGATTCATACACGGTTAGATCGCGCGAGTCTCTCGCGAAGAATTCCTTTTTACTCTCCGCGGGTGTCGCCTCGGATAAGAAAATCAGAACACCTTCTTGCCGCTCGCTCCTACAAGCTTCAACTTTCTCCGGACGGGATATTACGATCTTGTCACTGGGTATACTTTTTATGCCATTTCTGCTGGCTATTGGTGGTCCAATAGTAGTGCTTCTAATATTAGATCGTATCGTCTATTCAACGATCCATGGTCCACGCAATTTCAGAGCAGTATTCATCGTGGTTACGGCTTCGCCATCCGCTGTGTAGTACGGGAGGGGTAAAGGAAGATATAGCGACTTTGGCTACACGGGCCTCTACAATTATAGTTCTGGCTTGTTGGACGGTACTACTTCAGGTGGCTACTTCTGGTCATGTACGGCGGGCTCTGCTGACCACGCTCGCTACCCGGCCTTCAGTAGCAGCAATGTTAGCCCGCAGTACGGCAACCTTCGCGGCCACGGTTTCCCACTCCGCTGTGTCGGGAAGGAGGGAAATGCGCTTCATAATGTGCTATAATTAAAATGTCTAAAATGTGTAATCCGTACTGCTAACGTTTTTATGCGCAAGGCAGGACACCGCCAAGCATAGCGTAAATTCGTTGTGCGGGTTACACGTTTTAGACACCGTAGCGGTGTCCTTTTTGTAGGGATGCCAAAATTAATATTCATAAAAGGAGGTATCCATGAGCAATAATAAGAATATTGCTGATTCTAAAAAAAGTGCTAACCATCAAGTCCTCACCTGCGGACTAAGCATAGTTGTAGGTTTGGTTCTTGATGTAATCACAGCGATTCTCGCAGTTAGGTTTTTATCGGCATCGGGGCCCGAAGCCAATGCTCCGGCGCTGGTATTCTTTCCTTTCTTGATACTTCTTGCCGTTCCGCTGGGTTTAGCCATATCTGTGTCATTAGTACTTTATATTAGAGAGCATCATGAGGCCATGAGCACCACTATGATTGTGCTGGGCATCATAGGTGACATTCTGTGTTTATTTCCAACTCTATTGGCTGCGGTAATGATCTTTTTGTAATTACAGTATCTTAATTTATTTTTTCTATAACTTTGCATCAAATTTTTGTAGTATCATTTTTCAATACTTATCAGTATAAGGAACCGATATACTCCGCATATCGGTTCCTTATATTTAAAACATAGATACGATTTATTCTGAGATGTTTAATAGTATAATCACTTTTTTATAATCCGGATAATTTTTACAATCAATTCCTTATTTTATCCTAATCTTTACGCTCGCCTTCTTGCCACTCCCGTCCATGGCCATAGCGGTGATTTTGACGGTTTTGCCTTTGCCAGATTTCTTGGCCGTGACTTTGCCTTTGCTAGTTACAGTGGCATATTTGGGGTTGCTGCTCGTCCACTGCAAAGTTTTGTTTGCGCCTTTTGATGCCGTGATCTTTGCTTTAAGCTTGATAGACTTGCCGGGTTTCAGGCTGAGGTTCTTTTGTCCAGAAATAGCAACTTTCTTGACGATGCCTTTCATGCACTTGATTTTGTAAGAAGCCGCTTTTCTACTTCCGTCTCCAGCAGTTGCGGTAATTGTAACGGTTTTACCAGCACCGGCTTTCTTTATAGAAACAACGCCCCTGCTGTTAACTGTCGCATACTTCGTATTGCTGGATTTCCAGACGATCGATTTATCCGCAGCGTTGGATGGTATTACCGTAGCTTGCAGAGTAACTTTCTTTCCAACGGCTATTTTGTGGGAGATACCAGTGAGCGTGATTTTCTCCACTTTGACAGTTGGCTTCGTCTGGTTGCCGGAATTGCCTAAATTTGGCTTGTTCTTCTCAGGATCGCCTGTAGCTCCTCCTGAATTATCGGGGTTTTCTATTTTATCCTCAACGGGTATTTCTGTCCCATTTCCATCTGCTATTACTTCTGTTTTGGCATCTCCATTATCATCCAGAACAAGCAATCGTACTTTAGAGGTTTGAATACCCGTATCTTCCGAAAGATTATTTTGGGACTGGATCGAGCTAGTCATCTTCTTACCCTCTGTAAGATTAACATTAAGAAATGTTTTGCTGTCAACCACGGACAGATCACTTACTCTGATATTCTGCGCCACATACTCCATTGTACCATCACCAATAGCAGTCATATTAAATGTATACGCATCATTATCCAATAAATAAATGTCTTTCTGGTCATCGATTATGGAAATATGAATTTTATCATCATTAATATAATCTATAACGTTATTTGTAATTTTACCCGCGAGCTGCCCCCTAGAATCATAAATTTCTACATTCACGGGGCAGTGGATGCCTGCAAACCCTAAAATAGTTTTCTTGACATCACTAAAGAATTTAGTTCGTCGCCAATTTGCAGCATCGTCTAAGGCTGCTTTTGCTCCATCCCGCGATTTGTAGGTAGATATATCCTTTTCGTGGCGTAAATACTCCAGATAGGCTACTTGGTTATGGGCATCTGTACACATTTCTAAACCTTCATAATCATTCCAAATGTTACTGTACCAATAGCTTTTACCAAACTTATTCCATATATTACCTAAAATTGTACGCGGCACCCATGACACAATGTCTTCGGCATCGGCTATATTAAAAATACATTCATAGGAATTTACCTTCTCATTGGAAAACAATCCAACATCAGGGCAGGCAAAAGTATAAGCATAAATGTCGCGCTGTGGAACACCATTATCTGCTAGTCGCCCAGCTAAAATATTCGCTACTGCCGCCCCTCGGCTAAAACCAGTGATTATAAATTGCGTATTCGAAAAATCTCTTGTCCCAAGAAAATTTATCATCTTAGAATAGAGGCCATTTGCTGCCTTAGAAAAACCACGATGCTGGCCAGTGGCAATATCGACTTTAGCATTTAAATTGCTGATCCACTCCACATTTTCTTCGGTGCCTCGACCCACAATTAATACTAGCTTTTTCCCATTTTTCAGTTCTTTTTTTGCCATTCCGTAGCCAATGAATATACCGTCCCACATATTGTGGTCTGTAACCGAATCAGAATCTTTAAAACCAAAACTACTAAATGTAGCTTTCATACTGGTTTCGTTGTAAACGGAATTGCACATGGCGATCAGCATATGTGCCAACTGCGGATTATAATTAGGATTATCACCTATATAAATAATACCAGGCTTATAATCCGTCTTTTTTATACATACTTCCAAGGGGCGGTCAAATCCTTCGTAGACGAAAGGTGAAAAAGTATCTTTGCTAGTATAAACCTTATATTTAAGAGGATCATAACCTGAGGCCGTACAGTCAAAATGAATATTAGCAGCAGCAAGGTAGTCATTAGGAATTTCAACGATTATATCTTGCCAACTAGTTTTATCGCTCGCATAATACACATCAGTCAGACTACAGCACCCAGAGAATGCGTATTGGTAGATTTTAGTAATGTTAGCCGGAATTGCAATGCTGACTAAATTGCTACATCCCTCAAATGCCCCTTGTGAGATAGCTGTGATGCTATCCGGAATAGTGATTTCAGCTAGACGTTTACAGCCTTTGAATGCATATGATCCAATAAAGGTAACGCTGTCTGGGATAGTGATGTGAGCCAGTTTATTACAATTTTCAAAGGCAAAATGCATAATTCTAGTGACATTATTTGGAATTGTAATATCAGTTAGGCTAACACAGCCTGTAAATGTTCCAACGTTAATTCCGTTAACATGGTTTGGAATGGTGATATCTGTCAGGCTAGAACAGTTCTCGAATGCCCCATCGCCAATAACGCTAACGCTGTCTGGGATGGTGATATTAGTAAGACTACGACAATCTAAGAATGCCTCGGAATATATGCTTCTTATACCGTCAGGGAGCACAATATCGGTCAATCCTGTGCAGCCGCTGAATGCCTGGTCTCCAATACCCGTTACTTTTTTCCCGGCGATTATTGCCGGAACTGCTACACTTCCTCCTTCTCCGAAATATTTCGTAACTGTTACCGTTTCGTCATCGTTATTTACGCTATATTGCCAGTCGCCTTCTAATAGATTCTCTGCGGCTTGCGTTTTGATTCCGTATAATGGAATGCTTACCACTGTTACTAGCAGTATCAATAACCCTGTTAACCATCTTTTTGTCTTCATCATTTTGTTTTTCCTCCAATCTTTTTTCTGTAAATTTTTCCTTAGTCTATTCCGCCTAAAATATGACAAAGCCAATTATAATTGCCATGCATTATTTCCATAATTTAGATTTTTTCTTCAATATTTGGTCCTCTCCTTCCCATAGAACAGGCCGTTCTAAAGCTGACGACCCAGTCCTCACAAAAAAGCGGCTCCTGAACCGCTAACAAGATGTAACACTTTGATTAGTATGTTACATCTTTTACGCCTCACGAGCCGCCGATATGCCATAAAAATGCCGTTTATTATGATATTATGTACGGATTTTCTTCTTTTTAATATAACTACCCCTTGAATATACGTGGTTTAGATGTTAAAATGGTATCAGTTTAATCAAAGTGTTACATCAGCCTCCTTGCGTGGAGATACGCTATAATCAGCCGTATCTTACGACAAGGGGGCTTTATTTATTATGGCAGCAACAGAACCAATCAGAGATAAGAATGAGTTAAAGAAATTAGCGGATTATTTCTTAAGCAAGGGGCAACTGCGTAACTATACACTGGTGCTGATGGGGACATATACGGTGCTGAGAATCAGCGACCTGCTCCAGCTCAAATGGTCAGACGTGTATGACGAGGAGCGGCAGGCATTTCGTACGCATATTACGATTATAGAGAAGAAAACCAAAAAAGAGCGCACGATCGCCCTAAACCCGCAGGTGCTATGCGCCCTGAAACAATGTTACCTCCACCGCCGAGGGGAATATATCTTTTCCAACAACCGTAAAAACCCGAAATCCATCAGCCGGGTGCAGGCGTGGCGGATTATCCATGCTGCGGTAGTAGAGCTAGGGATTATGGGTAAAATCGCCTGCCATTCTTTACGTAAGACCTGGGGCTACCACGCCGTAAAGAGCGGATCGGTATCGCTCGCGGTAGTTGTAGATATTTATAACCACAGCAGCTATGAGATCACGAAGCGGTATCTTGGCATTACGCAGGATGAGCGGGACGAGGCTTATCTTGGGCTAGAGTTGTTTTAGCTGATGCCACCAAGAGTTTATGTGGCAAGAACAAATGATTCTAAAATACGAAGAGCGCAGATAAATAATCTCTACGCTCTGTTTGGTGATGTAAAAAATGAAGACTTTGATAAGTGTTACTGGCAAGCAGCCTTATGCGCAGAATGCGTATTATTGCTGTCACCGCACACACCAAGAATTGTGAGAAAGTATCCAATCGTGATAAGAACACCTGACCTCTCGTAAAAAGAACTTTCTGCTCTCCTCAGGCATCGCTTTGGATGAAAAACAGAACACCTTCTTGCCGCTCGTTCTTACAAGCTTCAACTTTCTCCGTACGGGATATTATCGAAACGATAGTTTTAGCGGATTTCTAAGCGATCGCGTATATGATGGTTACTGGTGGTCGAACACTAGCTGGTCTGCCGTGTATATTGCTCATTTTCTGCACACGACTCCGAAGCGTATCGATCCTCAAAATAGTCTCTACCGTGGTCACGGTTACGCCATCCGCTGCGTAGTACGGGAGGGGTAAAGGAAGATAAGCCCTCTCGACTTTGGCTACACGGGCTACTACTTTACGAGTGGCTCGTTGCTCGATACTTCGAACGGCTACTTCTGGTCTCGTACCGCGCACTCGGATGCGAACGCTCGCACCCTGTACTTCAATAGCAACAATGTTTCCCCGCAGGACTTCAGCTACCGCGGCCGCGGTCGCGCACTCCGCTGTGTCGGGAAGGAGGGTATATAGTACTCTGCAGGCATATTGTAACTGCTAGAAATTGGAAAAGTCTAGCTCTTCAACTTTTTGGAGAAATTATAAAAATATTTTTCCATAGTATCGTGTGCGTTTAAGATTCTTGTTTTTGACTACGCCTAAAAATTTTAAGCAATAACATAATAATAAAAACACAAAAACAAATAGCAATTAAAACAACATGGACAGTGATTATAGTATCGTATCCTTTGTTGTTTTGAATATTTATTTTAACGGAATCTTCTATGATAACATTTTCTATACCACCCGATACTATGTTTTCTATCGTATTTAAGCCTTCGGATAAATCATCATCAACCACTTCTGCGGTAAACATAAGATAGGCATTACTGTCCGGATTGTAGCTGCCAATTTCCAGCCCGTCTGTAATTAGGTAGCCTTCACTTATAGTTTTACCATTCGGATAATTTGCGTTCTTAATTTTGGTCGAACCTTCAATATAGCGTAAATTGGCTGGCAAGATATCTTTAATGGCCACGCCATCTTGTCGTTCACTGCTCGTATTAGTGTACTCAATTTGGAACTCGATCTTATCGCCAACTTTTGCATCAATACATTCGCTCCAGTTTTTCTCGCCAGCGAGTCGAGCTGTTGCTTTGACTGCAAAATTATTGTTGAACACCGCCTTCACCCGGATTGTAATATAGCTCGAGTATTGGTAACAACCAGGCACATTACCGTCTAACGCATCAAAACCGATTAACTGGCCGTCCAACTCACCATTAGCTTTCGTCTTCAGAACGATATCATCGCCAAGTGGCTTACCAGTAATCTTCTGGTTTGCAAGCTCAACTTCCGTTTTATATGGCATATCTGCGCTTGAAATCGGATCAGTCGTACCGATAGCGCCACGGTTATAAATCATTGCCGAACCATAGACATAATCTAAATGGAACGAGGTGCTGCTGCGGAACCGTATGCAGTCCCAGTATTCTTTCGGGATTGCGTTGTCCGACTCAATAAAGCCGTTTACTTCAACTTCTTGCTGGCCGTCTTTATTAATTGTGCTTTGGCTAATACCGCTAACCGCAACCTTGGTTCCAGTTGATATATTAGCTTTGCCACCTGGATTATTATTGTGAACAAAAAGACGGATCACGTATTCTTTACCATCTTCGGCAGTAATATTGCCGCCTTCCCAAATACCGTGCGAATCAACTGCAAGGCCATCTTTATATTTTGTCAATAGTTTTGCGACAAGTTTTTGAAAAAAATTTTTATGCCAATTTCTGTAACTCTTCCTCGAATAGTTCCGCTGATGTTCTGTAATCAAAGATTCCCCTTGGATAATCGTTAATCCATTTTTCTATATACTCTATCTCTGCGTCCTGCCTGCCGTCAAAATCTTCCCCCTTTGGTATGTGCCTGCGGATAAGCCTATTGTTATTCTCGTTACTTCCACGCTCCCAACTGCTATAAGGGTGGCAATAGAAAACAAAGGTACGCTTTTCCTCTCCGAACACGGATTTTTCCATACCCTCATAATCTGCAAACTCCACCCCGTTATCTACCGTAATGCTGCGGAATACCTTACTAAACATATCCCCCCATTTCCTTTCTAGCCGGTCCAACGCTTCCACTACGGACGCTGCCGTTTGGTCTTTCAGCTTTATTATGATTTCATCACGGGTCTTTCTCTCTGTCAGCACAAGCATACATGATTTTGTAACCCCACGTTGCCCTTTTACTGTATCCATTTCCCAATGACCGAATATCTCCCGGTCCTTTACCTCTTCGGGTCTGTTTTCTATGCTCTCCCCTGCACTTGCCCTTTTCTGTACCTTTACCTTTTTATTGTGCTTTTTCTTTTTACTTTTAATAGGTAGGTCTTTGTTTGTCAGTTTCAAGAAAATTCCATTATCTATATATCTGTAAAGCGTCCGCAAACTGATAGAGGTTTTAAACTGCTTTTCTCCTTTGGCAATCTCCGCTAACGCTGCTTCCGGGCTGTACTTATCGTTTACTATTTTATCCTCTATGCACTCCGCCAATTCCCTGTCATTCCCTATTTTTAACGCCCTGCCTTTCCCCTCTTGGGCGTAGTCGTGTGCTTTCTGCCCCAAATCGCTACTATACCTTTCCTCTTCCGTGTAATCAGAATTGCGGTGCATATATTTACCCTTGTCGTATTCTCGGTATATCGTGCTTCTGTGGAAATGTAACTGCTTTGCTACCTCCGCTTTGGAATGTCCTGCATTTAATAAGGCTTCCATTTTGATACGGTCGTTATGGCTCATTTGTTTAAATATCTTTCCCATGCTCTACCTCCAAATATAAGGGGCAGCGGGTGTATTTGTTCCTGCTGCCCCCTTTGGATTCCGCCTTACTGCCTTTCCCATAGTGAAATAGAGCATAAGTTTAACCCATGCTGCCAATCCCTCCGGCTTTTTGTGTCCGAATCGGTCTATTGTATCTTGATTTTTCCCTGTTCTCCTGCTATTATTTCTATAAACACTAGGGGCGGTTAGCAGGAATGTTAAGAAGTCCGCCCCCTGTGTGAATCCCTATTTAATCTTCAATATCCTTTTGGGTATCTTCGATTAAATCATTTATGAGCCTTTCGGCTTCCTCCGTGTTCTTTTCCTTAATCGCCTTTTGCAGGTCTTTAAGGTCCCTCATTAAACGTCTTAGGTAACTTTTGAATACTGCCATTTCTTCGGTGTTCTCCATTTCTTTAACTCCTTTCCTGCTATCTCCTTGCTACAATTATATTATATACTTATATAAGTATATTGTCAAGGGTTTTTATGGATTTTGTGCTACAAATTCCTGAATATGTGCTACAAAACTTTTTCTTTATTCTTGGCGTATTCCTCAACGATTTTCTGTAACTTGTCCGTGAAATTCTTTCCCGGACTTGCTTCTATGATTCTGAATATCTCCGGCTTGAATCTTACCGTTTTATGGATATTGCAATCATCATTAGTATATACGCCGTCCTTATAAGCGTACACCCTAACCCTCGCCCCTTTCCCTTTTTATTTTTTCCTCAACTGCTGCAACTATCATCTGATTCCGGCTCTTGTACCCTAATTCCTTGGCTATCTCCGTCCACTCTTCCGCCCTGCCTTTCGGTATGGAAGTAAGTAGAAAAGAATCATAGTTATTCTTATTCCATTTATTTTTTGCCCTAGTCGCAGGCGTTCCGCCTGCCTTTTCCTCTGCCATTACGCAATACCTCCTGTCCGCTCCGACCGTTTATAGTTTCCTGCTGAAATTGTACCATACTTTTTATACTTATACAAGTATATAAAATGCACAAGATTTCCTTTATACTTATATAAGTATTTTGTGAACATTTCCGGGATTGCAAATATACTTATATAAGTATATAATGTACTCATAAGGAACGGAAAATAAAGTACATGGAGGACTAAGGAAATGACAAATACAGATATTATTATCAGTGAAGCGGTGGCAAACGGATTATACACAATGGAACAAATCGAAAATATACTTGCAAGCGGTCACATGATACCGCTGCACACATTCCAAGCATGGAAAAGTTACGGATACTCTGTTAAGAAAGGGGAACACGCCCGGATTACTACAAGGCTTTGGAGATTCACGAACAAGGCAAAGAAAAATGAGGACGTAGACGAAAACACGGACGGAACGGGCAACAACCATTACTACCTTGCAAAGGCATTTCTTTTTACCGCCGACCAAGTAGAGAAATTGAAATAAAAAACAACCCCCAAGGCATAGAGCCAAGGGGGCGTTTTTCTTCCTGCGGTATCTTATTTTATAAACCTGTCCTTCAATTCCTTGAACGTATCCCAACCGTACATTGAGATATACGCCACTACAAACGCTGCGAATACCGCAAGTGCCACATAATACCATAAAAGCGGTATGCCTGCGTAGGCAACATAGATTAACAACGCTGCCACGGTCACGATTAAGGAAATGAGGATAACAAACGCCTTTGTCGGCACTTTCTTAATCCCCGGTAAGTCCTTTAACAGTTCCGTAATGAGGGATACGGCAAACGCCAACGCCCCCAAGATACCGATAATCAAAACTGAATTTTCCGCTAAAATCTTCATATTTTTTCTATCCTCCGTCTTTGTGTCCGAATCGGTCTATTTTACATCCGCCTTGTCAACCCAACCGTAAACGCCTTTTCCGTCCTGCGATATGCAATGATACGGGTGTGTACCCTTTTCATTGATTGCCGTTACCTCACAACGGCTTGATACGCTTTTGGTTGTGGCTGCCTGTGCTGCCGTAGAGGACTTATAGACCGGTCCCCCTGCGAATGTTACCGTATCCCCTTTGGAAACGGTTTTAGGGGCGTTCCCTGCGGTCGTGGATACCTCTTTTACAGATTCCGCATTGACCCAACCGTAAACGCCCTTTCCGTCCTGCGATATGCAATGATACGGGTGTGTTCCTTTGAGGTTTACCGCCGTCACTTCGCACTTGCTTGTCACACCCTTGTTTACGGTCGCCTGTGCTGCCGTAGAGGACTTATAGACCGGTCCCCCTGTGAATGTTACCGTATCGCCCTTTGAAACGCTTTTAGGGGCGTTCCCTGCGGTTGTGCCTGCGGTCTGTGCCGTTCCGCCTGCCGTGGCGTTTCCTTCCATAGCTTTCTTAATATCCCTGCGGAATTGTGCCATAGTCAAGCCGTACTTATTCCAAATATGCTCTACGTCGCCGTGGTTGCTTGCAATCCCCCTTTTGTGACCCTCGGAATGGGAAATAATAACGCCGTCCTTTTCCGGGTCAAGGCTGTACTGTTTGCAGAGGTAAGCAAAAAGTTCTACCGCCGTCCTGTACGTCTTGGCTACAAAATCCTTGGTCGCTGCCGGGTTTAAATCCTTAAAGATGCTTCCGCCTGTGTACTGAATCGTGTCCGGCTCTGTCATTTCTACGCCGATATGGGTATTGTTTCCGCTTCCGTTGCTTCCGCTTCCGCAATGCCACCCCCTGCGATTCCACGGCAACAACTGTAATACCGTTCCGTCCGCCTGCAATACTGCGTGTACGCATACATTGGCGTTTGCGTTATTCCAGTTATTCGCAAATACGGACGCTCTCGGCTGCGGACAGCCCACGGAATGAATCATAAGGCCCTTTACCGTAATTGTCCGCCCGCAAGTGTAACACGGATTCTTAGTTACAATGTTCTGCTTAATATTCATGGTGTTACCCTCCTATAATGTGATATTGTTTAAATCAACGGAAATATCCTTTGTTTCCTCCGGGTATCCCTGCTTGATTTTGATAATGTTTTCTGCCTTGGCTTTCCAACAATACAAGGCAATTACCGTAGTTGTCGGGGTTGCTATGTATGTGGCAAGTACCCCGAATTGTGAGTAGTCTATAAGCGTCACTCTGATACCGATATACAGACCCACAAAGTAAGTAAAAAGGACTGCCACCAATACAACCTTTGTAAAGGTCGGCTTCCCTCTTTTCTTTGCCGATTCCCTTTTGAAAAGCTGTTTTCTGTTGGCAATCCTAAATAACAGGTAAAATATAAGGAATCCAAGGACAACGCCAAGGATTCCGCATAAAATATACTTCATTCAGTTTTCGCCCTCCTAATCCTCCTGCCCGTGTGCCTTTTGGTTTATGTGCTTCTCCACTTTCCCGATTGCTTCGGTCACGGGGCCGTTGCAACCCTGCTCTTTCAGACCCTTTAGGCAGGCAAGCACGGCATAGGTAAGCAGACACATTTCATCATTTAACTGTTTCAAGTTTTCTTTGTCCTGCTTCCTCAATTCCTCTATGTCCTTTGTCTGCTTATCCTGCTGCTGAAACCACTTGACAACCTTATATGCAACGGTCCCGATTGTGATTAAAGCACCCAATACGCCCGCAACGGTTATTATTGTTGATGAATCAATATACATTCCGGCTACTCCTTTCTGATAAAAAGACGGTTAAGGCTCTGCCTCATGCCGTAGCTGTTGCAATGTGACAATATGCCCCGGTATGACGCTATCGCACGTTCCATTTTCTCCCTGCTCTCTTCCCCGGCTTCCACCTTTTCTACATAATGTTTCATACTCCGCTTGATTTTTAACGCCGTTTTCTTCTTTAATCTGCGGTGCGTGGCCCATATGCGGAATCCTACAAAATCAATCCCCATGCTGCAAGGTCTGATTGCCGTTTTCTTATTGAGATTCAAGCGTAGGTTTTCATCAAGGAAAATGCGTAAATCCTCCTTAACCTGTGCAAGGTACTTTTTATCGTGATGTAAAATAATAATATCGTCCATATACCGTATGTAGTAATGCAACCCCAACTCATGCTTTGCGTACTGGTCTACCTCGTTAAGGTAGATATTTGCGAACATTTGAGAGGTAAGGTTGCCTATCGGCATACCCTTATTGCCTAACCTGTCCTCTACCTCTACTTCGTCCGGCTCTTTCCCCATTGGCAAGCCAAATTTCGTAGTTTCGCAATTTATGATTTTCTCTAACAGATTAAGCAGCCTTTTATCCTTTATCCGGCGGCCCAATATTTTTAGTAGTATCTCATGGTCTACCCTGTAAAAATACTTGGATATATCCATTTTGAGGTAGTAGTACCGCTCCGGCTTCCTTTCCGTCTGCCGTAGCCAATACTGTAACTTGTCGGCTGCCTTATGCGTTCCTTTCCCCTGCCTGCAAGCGTAGGAATCGGAAATAAAAGTTTTCTCATAGAGCGGGAAAAGCTGCTGATATATCGCCCATTGTACTATCCTGTCTTTGAACGGCAAGGACATAATCAACCGCTTTTTCGGCTCAAACACATAGAAACTATGGTATCTTCCTACCTCGTATGTTTCATAGATTAGCTGATTCTGAATCTCTATTAAATGCTCTTCGTAGTTACGGTTGAAACTCAATACATCCTCCCTGTACCGCTTTCCCCTCCGTGCCTTTTCCCAAGCCTTATGCAGATTTTCAAAATCGTATATTTTCTCATAGATATTTTTGATACTGTGCATTTGCAACCTCTGATTTTCTTAAAATTTTGCCGTACAAACCTACTAAGTTTTTAACCCTTTCGGACGTGACAAATATAAATCTTTTCGGCTTACGCTTACTAACTGTCTTTACGGCAATACAATCTTTTTCCCGGAACGTCCGGGAATGGAAAACAACCCCTTTAACCCTTTTTGCACTGTCCTTACGGTCGTAACCGTAAGGCTTCTTGGCATAGGGGCAGAGTGGAGCGGAAGCCCACGTTGTCGTTAGAGTTGGAACGGGGATTATTCAAGTTGAGGGCGGACGGTCCCGAATTGGACGTATTGTTGAAACTCGACCCCCGGATAGGCAGCCACCTATACAAATGTGATTGTTTCCCAATGTATTTTTATTTCTGCTTCTCCCTGCTGTTTACCCACTCCATATAACCGCCAATCATACAACCGATTTCGTTTACCTTTTTAATCCACACTTCCCAAGTATGGAAGTCCAAACAAGGCTTTTGTTTTGGGTATAGGTTCGGGTCTTTCGCAAGTCTTAGCAGATTCCTTAATACATCTATTTCAATATCCAAATCCTGCAAGGTCGTTTTCTTGTGGTATTTCTTTTCAAGCCGTACCGCCATTTCCAACGCCGTATACATTGATTCCCTTATTTTGCCTGCCAGTACATACCTTTCAGTCTTTGGAAAGTCTTTTAAGGCAGGGTTGCCGTATAATATCATTTCGTAGATTTTCTCCTTTATGTGGAAAATCCCGTTGCCGTTGCTGGTCCCGGTCCCCTGCGTTCCCTGCTTCTCTTCCATGTTTCCCCTGCCTTGCTGATATATTTTTTCAAAGGGTGTGCTACCGCACACCCTATCAGTTTATCAGTATTCAGTTTACAGTTCGCAAAAAGCGGAGCGGAAGCCCACGTTGTCGAAAGAGCTGGAACGGGGATAATGCAAGTTGAGGGCGGACGGTCCCGAAAAGGACGTACTGTTGAAACCCGACCCCCGGAAAGGCAGCCTTTCGCCGTGATTCCGCATCCAAATATGGTCGTTTCCGTATCCTGTAATTCCACTGTCCGGGAATACCCCCAACGCTATTAACAGTTTCGGTATAGTTACCCCGCTTGCTGCCGTAAGTGTCTTGAACGGAATATACCTATATGTATCCCCGCTTGTCGGATACTGTACCGTTGTGTTGATTCTGATTCCTGCGGTTGCACTCGTTTGGTCTATCTTTAAAGTTCCTGCCGTGCCCGGTGCAACCAATGAGCCGTTAGGCATGATTGCTTTCCAAAGGGTGCTGTCCTCGGACATATCGCAATCAAGTTTCATGCAGTTACCGTAGGGGATAATCTGAATTTCCCCGTCCATAAGGCGGAATCCGCCGGTCCACTCCCATACCAAGCCGTTAAGGTCTGCAATGCCCGACATATCGTGATTGTGATACCATGTAGGGCCACCGCTGCCCGTAAGCGTCCGCTGCGTTTCCCCCTGCGGTTGTATTCCATGCTCGTAGGCATGGTAATAATCCTTTCCGTAATTGGTGTTTCCGTGCGGTACAGTCCCCATTTTCTGCGATAACAGATTAAGCACGGCAAAAATGCCCGTCTGATTCAAATGCCAACCGTTGCCCTTTGCCTTGCAGGCTGCTACCGCCTGGTCGAAAGTGATGTAATTCCTCGGTAACTTCATACCCAAGGAATACGCCCGGTCATTCTCCACGATATTAGCAAACTTGGAAACATAGATAGCTTCCTTTTCCTCGCCGTCCACAATGAAAAACGGCAACACTTCCTCCGTACCGCCCGTGATAATGTCGGAATACTTCATCTTGGGAACGCCTACCATAATGGACGGCATACCAATATCATCATAGATAACCTTGTTTCCTGCCCCAAACTGTGCTACCGCACCCTGTAAATCGTCAAAATTTGCCATTGTATATTATCCTCCTTAAATCAGATTAGATTAACGCCCATAAGGTCAATGTGCATTTCTTCATGTCAAACGGTAACGGGTTCTTTTCCATAACCGGGTTGCCGTCCTCGTCCTGCTTCCCCGTGTCCGTAATCTCATATTCACGGGCGGGGATTGTGACCTGTGCCACATATTCCGTAGAGGACGTATTGACCCCGACCGTCAAGCCGTTTTCCTTGTCCTTGCAAATGTCAAGCGTTGTTTCATAGTCACGCTGCCGGGTTTTCAGATTTACCATAAGTTCATCTTCTCCAAAGATGATTTTCGTACCCGATACCTCATAGGGGATTTTCCCGCCCTCGTTCTTCTCAACCACAATAATCTTAGCTGCTGCCATTACCTTTTACCTCCCATTCTCTGTAATTCTCTGTACGCTTCCTTGGAACGTACTGCGATATGCTCGGCTGCTTCCCTCTGTGCTGCGGTCGCCCTGCCACCGCCCACGCCGTAGGCGTTTAATACTGCTGCCGTCTGTGCCTTTCTTTCCGCACTTTTGATAATCACGTTTGCCATTATGCGTAACCTCCCTGTACGGTGCATTTTACGGATACTTCCTTGGCGGCCCCGGTAAACTCAATCTTAAAACCGTTCAACTGCTTATCGGTTATCTTGATTTCCCCTATCCCGCCTGCGTCCTCCGTGCTTGATTCCACGAATACGGTATAGTCCAAATTGCCCCTTGGCGTTTTGAGTGCAAGGGTCTTTTTGGAATTGTTGAAAGGGTACTCTTTGGAATTGGTTAAGGTCGTTTCGATAATCTCGCCTGCCAATCCCTCAACCTTGCTTTCCACCACCCCGACCTTTAACATAGCAAGTCCGGCAACCTCCCCGGCTGCCAAAATACGCTGCTCCATATCGTTAAAGTTCTTTGCGTTCTGTGGTGTACCCTCCTGTATTACCTCGCCCTCTACCGCTTCATGGGTTATCGTGCCGTCTGCGTTGTTGATTTCCTTGTAACGGTTGCTAAACTGCGTTACATGGTCTTTCCAAATCTTGAATAATCCCATTTCCGCTATTCCTCCTTAAAGTTGAAACTAAAGCGGTACAGTACGCCCTGCTGCACCCCTTTTAACTTGATTGCTTCTGTTTTCTCCGCCCACAACTTATTGCCAATATCGTACAACTGAATCTTGGTTATCGTGGTGGCCCCCGATACCTCCGGCGTAATCGGTATGCTTAGTGCTACCCTGCCGTCCGGCAAGCGTTCCCGGCTGATAATCTCCGCTTTATGCAGCACACCCTCATACTCGACCTTTGCGTATGCAATGTTTGTTTCAATGAATTTCTTGAAACTCTCAAAGGCTCTTTCTGTAAGCATTTCCTTAATCTCCTTTACTTTTATTTGCTTAACCGATTAGCACCGCAACGCTTGACCTCGTATTGGTAACTGTCGGTGTCTGCCGTCTGTGCTATGCCTTTTACCTCCTGTGCCGTTTCTACGGCCCTTTCCGGCTTCGTGCCTGCGGTTGCATTTCCCGTTGTCGGCGTTTCGTATCCGTACCCTGCGGTATCAGAATCCGCCACGACTTCCGCCGTCTGCCCCGAAAATACAACATTCCTTTTCGGCTTCGTGCCTGTAAAGGCATTTTCAAATACATAGGCTTCTAAATCCGCTTTCCCCACCGCCTGCACGTCTACGGAATCAAATAAAATATTTCTGTCCGGCTTCGTGCCTGCCAAATCGGAATCGAATTTATACTCCTGCCCTGCTGCCGTTGCCGTCACTCCCTCGCTCCCTGCACCGCCTACGGTGTCTATATATGGGGTTGTGCCTGCTTTGGCTTTTCCTGTCTGATTGCTCGTAAACGGATAACCTTTCGTGTCCGAATCGGTCACAATCTCGCTATCCTGCGTGGAAAACACTATATTTCTGTCCGGCTTCGTGCCGGTCCTCACGGCTTCGGCTATATACCCTGCTGCCCTTGCGTTTATGCTGATAACCGCATTTTCTACCGCCCCCTCCGTGTTCCTGTATGGCTCTGTGCCTGCCCTTAACTTCCCTGTCATAGGCGTAGAAAATAAAAAATACTCCGTGTGTGGCATTACTACCACACAAATAGAGCATTGGTAATATAATCTGTCCAAATGAGCCGTAAGACGCTTGTATATGTCAACCGTCTTTACAATCTCGTCATAATCTGCTGCAACCCTCGAATTTGTGGTATCAAGCACTATACGGAAACAATACGGCTTTCCGTTGTATGAAAACCATTCCTCAATTTCGCTCTGTGGGTGTATCCCCCCTAACGCCCTTTCTACCGCTGCCTTAGTTCCTAATTTTTGGTGTACCCTTACGCTGTCCTTTATGATTGCCCTTTTCGCTTCTATCGGGTAGTCGTAATCGTACCAATCCACATGCAAATCATAGGCTAATACGTCAAGCCACGTTTCCGTTAAGCTGTCTATATTCGCATATATGACGTTCTTTTCTGCTTCCCATGCGGATATATGCAATTCCTCCGCAATCAACCGCCCCAAGGCAAGCATTTTTTCATCTTTTTTCAATGCGGGCGGAAAGGACAGTAAAAAATCTGCCGTCTTAATATTATTCATCTTCCACACCCCCGAAAGATATATTGCAATCCCTTATGACCGCCACGCTCCCCTTTGGGATTGTAGTAAATGCAGGCTTTACAATCTCCACCCTTTTAATGCCGGATTCCATAAGCATAGCATTAAAATAGGACGGGTTAATATCCCGCCCCATTTTAGAGGTCTGCCATAATATGTAATTTTCCTCCGCCAAGTCAACGGCCCTTTGGATTTCCTTTGTGCTTGCTGATTTATCCCTTGATATGTAATAAACCGCTTCAATGTCAAACGGTATCGTGGTAGGTGCTGCCACTATTACCTTATCCGTCATTGGTCTAATATCGTCCGCACTCAAATACTCCTGTACCCGGTCTATCAATTCCTTGTCCGGCAACTCCCCGCCGTATAGCATGATTCTAATATCCGCTATTCCGGGTTCCGGGCTTTCCGCCGAAACGTCACTTATTTGTGAGGATACCGACTTAGCATGATAAATATAGCTTCCACGGGGTCCGGCGGTCGTGTATGATTCCTCGCTTTCCCTCATGCGGTTATAAAATGCCGTGTCGCTTTCCTCTTCGCTCCCTCCTGCCGTTACGGTTGTATTTGATACCTCTTTAAAATACAGAAATTCATCTGATACTAATTTGTTTACCTGTCCGGGTACAAAGTCATTCCCCGCCGTTCCTGCGGTCGTGCATACCGCCTTTACCTCTGCGTAGTTTTCGCCTGCCTTGAATATCAGATAATCCGTTGTGGCAAAATTTATAAAACCGTCTACGGTTACTTCCAGTGTGTCCGTTATGATGTAATCCTGCTCTAAAGTCGTGGTAATGTAGAATCCAAGCGTTGTACTCGCTGCGGTCGGCTGCAATCTGTATGTGTTATGGAAAATCTCGCTAAGGGAATCCAAGTTTTTACCTACCGCATACCTTGGAAGATTCTGCTTTGCCGATTCATTTATCTGTACCCGCTCCTGCACTAAGACGCTTGCAAGCCATAATATGAACGCCCTTACCGGGTCTGCCGGGTAAAGCGTCCTGCCCGTGATTTCCTCATACCCTGCTATGAGTTTATTTACCAATGCTTCCGTGTTGGTGTCCACAAACTCGACTTCGGGAAGATTACTCGGTATATTCCTCTTTTTCGTATTCTCCATTTATTTCTACCTCCACTATCGGCTTTAATATGCCCCTTTCATAATCCGCCTTAAAATCTATGTTTGTGATTTCCGCCCTTGGCTCGTATTCCTCGGTCTTGTCGTAAATGTCCGTTGTCGCTAATGCCTTGGCTGCTTCTATCGGCTTATCTATATATGTGGCGTTTAATCCCAATGCCCGGTCTAACGGTACATCATACTCCAATGATGAATACAAAAACCAAAGATTCTGTATTACTTCCTCTTCCACCGTTCCGGGGGCAAGGTTTATATTTTCCTTTTCCGTTGTGTCTATGACGTACCCCATACAACCCTACCTTTCCGGGTATTCCTCTAATGATACCTTGCTTTCCGCAATCAATAGATTCCCTTTATTGTCGAATCTCTTATAACCTTTGGAATGTGACGTAATGACCCATTTCGTGCCGTATTTCTTGCCACCTATAACCAATGTAAGTATTTTCCCCTGCTTGCGGTACTTATCTATTTTTTCCTGCATTGTCTTAGGGTTTACCCCAAGAAATGCGGACAGATACATAGAAAAACTCGCCGTGTCCGTATCATTGTACTGAAACTCCAACAACGGCTTTTTGTTATGCCTTGTATGCTTTGCGTAATTGGTCTTGCTTTCAATCTGCAATCCGTCAAACGTCTGTACCGTTTTTTCAGACACTTTAAAAACAATGTCGCCAAGCGTTCCTACCTGTGCCATTAGATACCTCCCAATATAAAGCCGTCGCCCTCCCCATCCGGCTTAAACAGGCACAAAACCCATTGCCCTACTTTGGGTATCCACGGCTTTATTTCAACCTCGCAATCCGCCGGGCAGCTTCCGCTTTTAATTTTTATTTCCGCCCTTGGCGGATTCTGCACTATCTTTAAATCCCCCGTCACTATTCCCTGGTCCTGTATCTTGACCCTCGCCGTCATTGCCCCGGCGTTCACGCTGCTTACAATCCCGACCCTCACAATATCCTTTAATTCCTGCATATCGTTATCATCAAACTGCTGCAATCAATATCCCTCCAAACAACTACGCAATTTTATCTGTACCTTGTAACCGCCCGTGATGTTATGCGTTGCCTGCTCTACAATGTATTTTCCGTTAAATTCCCCATATCCATATACCCTAACCGTGATTCCTGCCACATAATCCACGTCGCCCACAAGCGTAAATTCCGCCGTTGTTTCCCCTTTGTTCTTGGCTCTTAGGGATTTCCTTGCTAACTCCTTTGCTTCCGCCACGCTCGACACTTTCCGTTTTACCTCCAGTGTTTGACCGTCTGAATTGGCGTTTTCCGGCGTATATGTGGCTTCTATGGTCTGCTTTGTGTTCGGGTCGGTATAAATGACGTGGCAGGACGAATAAGCGGTATCCGCCGTTTTCGTAGAAAAACTATAACTAAGGATATTGCCCTTTCCTGCCTTTATCTTTTTTACCTCCGCCTTTTTTTCAAAGTCCGCTGCGTCAAATAATACGATTGTCTTTGACGTGACTTTTAAGGATATTCCCGCCCTTTTGCACATCTTTTTCAGAAATGCAATGTCCGTCATGTTTACCTGTTCTTTCCGCTTGTAAACCGGGTTGGCGTTTGACAGATACATAAGTTTCATACCGCTTCGTTTGGCTATCTTCTCCGCCATATTTTTAAGGGTCGTATTTTCCCATTGCCTGTTATACTTCGTCTGCCTTAATTTTGCCTTATAAGGGATTGACGTAGCCTTTATTGTCAGCTTTTGGGGCGGTCCGGTATAGTTTACGCTGTCAATCTCAAAAACCCCGCAATCCAATACCTTGTCTTTTCCGTCCGAATATGGGTTTTTCTGAATAACCATAGCATGTATTTCCGTACCCTTAAAGGCCCTTTTCTCTGATACCTTTGTTGTTTTGGTTGTTGTGACCGTTTCGCCCTCAACGTCTGAAGCATTGACCCAACCGTAGACCCTCGCCCCGTCCTGTGATATAAGGTGGTAAGGGTGTGCGTTTGAATTTACTATCGTGCATTTACATTTGCTTGCACCCCTCGTTACGGTCGGTGCTGCTGCCATAGAGGATATGTATACCGGTCCCCCTTTAAACTGTACGATATTACCTACCTTTATTTCCCCCTGCGTGGTAACTGTTTCCGTTTTGGTCTGTGCTGCCTTGTTAGTGTTTAACCAATCCTTAATCCATTTACCCTCTCTATCGTCAAGCGATATAGAAATATCGTCCGTTTCGTCCTCTTCCTTATCCGTAAAAGAAAGGGATAGCAGATACTTTGAAAGGTCCTTTGAAATATCCCTGCCCTTAAAATAGAGTTTTACCGCTGTCCGCCTTGCTAATGTCCTGTCACTCATTTACCGCTGCCCCTCCTTTCTTCCACGGTGGCAGGGAATCGGATACCTCCAACATGATTTCCGGCAGAGTCAAAACAACCCCTGCCGGAAAAATAAAGGTATCCTTATGCTCTAAATTCGCCTTAATCAGAGTATCCATATACATTTCGTTCCCCCATACCTTGTAGGCTACCGTATCCCATGTATCCCCCGATTTTGTGGTATATGTATCAAGCATAAGCTACCCTGCCCTCCTGTTCTCTCTGCTCTTTTAGAATCGTGCGTATAATTTCCCGCAACTTCTCCAAAAATTCCTCGTCATACTGCTGTAACTGCTCTTTGATTCCGCTTGTATCCCCTCCGCCTGCTACTGTCACGCTTGGGGAATTTGTAACGTGAATCGTGATTGTACCCGCCCCTCCTGCGGTGGCGTTTACATTGTTTGCCGTGTTGAGATTTCCGGCTTGTGCCATATTGTTAAATATCTGCCCCGTCTGTGCTGCGGTAAATACTTTACGGTTGGCAGCGTCCGTTATCAACTCCGGCCCGTTCTCGCCTGCTATAAAGGTGCTTGGCGTTCTGTTCGTACCTTTTGCAAATCCCGGTATCTCTGGTATGTTGATACCCATACCGCCGATTCCCGGCACCCAATCCGGCACTTTTAACTTGTTAAGTCCACGAATAACCGTGTTTATTGCAGATACGATTACCTTAAACGGTGCTTTGAAAATCTCTCCTAATCCGCTGAATACACCGCTAAAAATACTCTTGATTCCCTCCCAAGCCTGCGACCAATTCCCGGTAAATACTCCCGTGATAAAGTCAATCAATCCTTGGAATACCTGCATAACGCTACTTACAATGTTTGCTATGCTCTGTAACGCCGTTCCTAGCACATTTGCGAAAATCTCCGCCACCAACTGTATAACAGGTATCAACGCCTGCAAAAGCTGTTGTAGCACGGGTAAAATCGCCTGTATGATGTTTTGGAATATCGGCACTACCGTATTAAGCAGGCTGATGAACACGGGTAATACTGCGTCCACAATCTGCATGATGATAGGCAAAAGCGTCTGTATCAACTGAATAATAACAGGCAAAACCGCCTGTATAATCTGTACCAAAATCGGCACAATGGTATTGACTAATTGGATAAAGACGGGCAGAACACTTTGTACTATCTGCAATACCAAAGGCAGGATAGCAGATATAAGTTGTACGATAACGGGCAGGACTTCCGCTATCAGTGACGCAAGCACCGTAATAACCGCACTTAACAACTCGCCCAAAACCGGGAGAACCGCCGTCACAAGCTGCCCGATAAGCGGTAGTATCTGCATAAACAAATTAGCAATCATTGGCAGAATAGGAAGTAACCCGGTCTGCAATGTGTTTATGATTGTTGGCAGGATACTTTTAAGGGTGTCAAGCACCCCCGAACCGCTCGTAAAAAATGCGTCCTTTATCGCCGTTCCGACTTGGGTAATGATTCCCCAAAGTTTATCGAATACGGCTAACCCCTCATCTCCAAAAGTCTTTTGTATAAACCCTCGTACCTGTTCTAAGTGGGTTGATACATAATAAATCGCACCGCCCACCGCTGCAATCACTCCGACCAAAGGGGCAACCTTTGTAAGGATTCCTCCAAACCCTCCGCCCATATTGCTTAGGTACTTCGTGATACCCAAGCCTTTAATCATTGTAAAAGCCTTTTGAACGGACAGAATACCGCCCTTTACCTGTAAAAACCCAAGTTTGGCTAACAATCCGCCCGCTTTCAACCCTACTAAGCCTGCTGCCACTTTTGCAACCGTGGCTATGACCTGTGGGTTTTCCTGTGCAAACTCTGAAAATTTTGTTGCCAAATTCGATACTTTTTCCGCTACTTCCCCTACTTTGGGTAAAAGCATACTTCCTAAGACAGTTCCAAGGTTGGTAATGCTGTTTTTAGCTTTTGCCATTCTCGCTTCGGCTGAATCCGTGGCGGTCTTAAAGGCTGTTTCTGCTGCTCCTGTCGCTTCGTACATCTGCCTTGTTTTTTCTGTAAAATTATCCGCCTGTGTTCCTGCCAATGCCAAAACTGCGTTTTTAGCTTCAACTGATGAAAATAGATTAGCAAAAGCCAATTCATCATCATTCACGCTGCCTTTCAGCTTTTCTAATGCCCCTTGCAACCCCTCACTTTCAAGCATTTCTTTACCGCTTGCATATCCTAATTTTTCAAGCGATTTCTGCATTGCAGTAGACGGGGATAGAAACGCCTGCATGGTAGCTTTTAACTGTGTCGTAACCTCTGATGTACTTCCCGTTACGCCTGTAAGGGTTGCCATTGCACCAAACAAATCCTCCTGCTTTGCTCCAAGTGTGGAAGCAAGGGGGATTACCTGCCCCATTGAGGAAGCAAGTTCCGGGAAACTCGTTTGACCTAATTTCACGGTCGCAAATGCTAAATCCGCTGCTTTCTGTTGTGCTTCTGCGGACGTATCGCCATATCCTTTTGTAACTGCTGATAAAAGGTTGATTGCGTCCGTTGTTGTCGCTCCGCCCGCTTTCGCTGCTTTTGCTGCAATCTCTAGCTGTTTGGAAGCGTCTGCCGAATCTCCAAAGGCAGAAACTACTTGATACAGTCCATCCGTCAAATCCTGCGTACCTATTCCCGTTGAATTTGACAGATTCATAACTTCTTTATTGAGTTGTGCAACCCTCCCTTTCACATCTCCATCAAGCAACGTAGCAACATTTTGCATTTGCTGTTGCCATTCCATAGCGTTTTTTACGGGGCCGGCATAAAAAGCTGCCCCTACCGCCGTAACCGTTCCAATCAGACCGCCCAACTGTGCCTTGGTCTGTGAAATAGCCTGCTTATTGGCTGCCTGCTTTTCTGAAATTTCCTGTACCTTTTTCTGTGTCTGCTCCAAACGCTCGTACTGCTTCCGTAATTCCTCCGTATCCTGCCCTAAGTTATCCGTGTTTACTCCGGCTTCTCTTAGGGTTTCGCTTAATTCCTGTAACCTTTCCTCTTTACTTGCTGCTGCGTCTTTCGCTTTTGCTAATGCTTTTTCATTTGCTTGTAACTTTCGTGTAAGTTCCGGCGTTGCCTGCCCGGTTTCCTCGATTTCCCTTGTAAGCCGTTCATGCTCCGCCTGCAACTCGTTTACCCTTGTCCTGCTTTTTGCCACTGCGTTCTGCTGCTTCTGATAGGCGGATACGTCCTTTAATTTTTGGTCCGCACTCCGTAAATCATTTTGCAGGGCGTTTATGGTCTTAGACGCATTTTTAAAGGATTGCGAAAAGTTCGGCCCAAGCCTTGCCGTCAACTGAAAAAGTAGCTCAAATTGTTTGCCTGCTGCCACTCCGCACCTCCTTTTCTGCATAATAAAAGCACCTTGGAAAATACCGCTATTTCCCTTGGTGCTGTTTTATATCAAACAACATTTGAATTAAATTTTACTATTTTTCTTCGTAAATGTACTCTCCGTTATCTTGCAGTAAAATATCTCCTACCGTTTCTTCTAACATTCCCTCATCATTGAGTTTTCCGTAACTTACAATTATAATTCCCGAACCGCCAAAAAATACGCCCGTTCCATCATCACAAATTACCGTAAAGTAATTATAACCGCTGTCTTTTACTACGGTATCCGCAAATTCCTTAAAATCTTCCTGCGTGACGTTCTGCAGGTCCTCCTTGCCGATTTCAATATAGGCTCTTTCCCCTATTTTGTCCGTACCGAATCCATTCATTACATCCGCTGTCTTTACCTTTGCCTGCGTCAGAGGGTTTTTATGTACCGCCGGGTAAATCTGCTCTGTACCCTGCATTACCGTATCTACGGCATTGCCCTTTAATGTCACTTCCAACTGCAATAAACCGGCCCATACTGTATAGACGTTATCGCCTTTTCCCTTGAAAACATACTGTGTCTTTTCATCTACGCCACATTCCGTAACAAGGATAGTAAAGACGCTATCCGCTTCCTCCTGTGACAATCCCATAGTGCTTTTTATGGTTCCTATGGAATCCTCGTAAAACTCGTATTCCGCTTTCAGATTTTCGGATAAGTCAGAAGTGTTTACCCCCCCCCCGAACAAGCGTTCAGTGTCAGCATTACGGCGGTAGCGACCGCCAAAAAAGAAATTTTTTTCATAAACTTTTACCTCCTGCGGTTTTTCTTATATTTTACCGCAGGAGATACTTTCTTTCAACATCATTTTACTTTTGTTTCTTCTGCTCTTCGACAATCTCGTTATACTCGGCAATCCAAGAATCTAATTCCCTTGGTGTCCGGCTCAACCAAAACTCTAACCCGGTATGCGTTTCCTTGGATAACAGTAGGCTATTTCGTTTAAACCATTTGATAGGATTCTGTCTTAGAATCCCGTGCTTATTAAAAAATCCCTGCTCTTATTCTTGATTTTCCCAAAATCACGGATAGGCATATGAGCGATAACGTCACTTCCTACCCCTGCTGCCTTGGCTGCCAAGCGGTAGAGGAATGAGGTTGAAATTTCCGGGGATAATGCGTATTCCCCGACCGCTGCCATTTCGTTTTCAATGGCTACAAGGTCGTCGCCTATCAGTTTTTCAAAGTCGAAAACCAGCTTTGTATAGGTCTTTTCCTCGAATGTGTACGGCTTCGTAAACTCATGCACATACGCCCCCTCCGGCGTGTCCGAATCGGTCACAACTTTAACTGCTTCCTTTGTTTCCTCTGCTGCCTGCTCGTTTGCTGTTTTCTTAATATCTTCCATTTTCTAATCCTCCATAATCTGATTTTAGGCAGGAAAAAAGCACGGCTTCCCGTGCTTACTTTCCAAGTGCCTTTCTTACATCCGCCAAGTAGTCCTTTCCGTTCACAAAATAGATATAATTCAGCGGGTCAATTTCAAGCATTTTCTTACCGTCAATGTATGTAGCGTAGTATGAGGTCGCATATTCCCCGCTTACCTCCGCTGCGCTCGCCGTAGCCACCTTTCCGGGGTTAAGTTTCTTGGGGGTCAGTACCAAAATGTGCTTAACCCTCACTACCTCCGTTGTGCCTTTTACGGTATCTTTCTGCTGCTGTGCTGCCCTTAAATCAATGTTGTGCTGTCTAGGCTCATTTAATTTAATGGCGTTCTTTGTTACGGTTCTGAAATTGAAAGTGGTTGTCATTGCTTCGATTGCACCCAAGATAACGGATTCAATCTTACCGCCAATGCCTGCCCCGCTGATTTCCTCGGTAATGTTGGAAATTTCGGGCAACGCCACCTCCGACAACCCCATATACTCGGTTGCATCCTCATACACCGCAAACCCTATTACGGTTTCGTCAATCTTCGGCATATCCTTTTACCTCCTTATGCTGCGAATAGATTTTCAAGGTAACTTACGTCATACTCAAGGACAAAATCAAGTTCCTTGGCAGGACTAGGCGGGGTAAGGTAAATGTGGAAATGAGCGATACCCGCCATTAAATCCGCGTCGGTATTCTCTTCCTCTAAAAACTCAATACGCCCTCCTAAAATTACCTCTTCCGCCATTAGACCGTTGAGCCAAAGGTTAAGGCTCTGCACCACGGATTCTATCAAGCGTCTGTTTAATTTCCTGTCAACCTTATTCCACACGGAAAGGATAACGGAATTTGCCACCCAACCGAACATACGGCTTACGCAATAGAAATAATCCGTCACGTCCGTATTGGCAGGGTAGCAGGCGGTTTCATTCCCCCACGACACATAACCGCCCATGAGGTTTAACCCGGTAATGATACCCTGTGAATTGAGGTAGTTCGCCTTGGTAAGGTCTAACAATACCTCCGTTCCGTCTGCTAACGCCATGCCGTCAATCTGCAAAGTCTTATTGCTTGCCGATTCACACGGCGTACCCTTTCCCAAATCCTCGTTAGCGTCCGTTGCCGACATACTCCCGGCAAGGTGCGTAGAATAGTGGTACAGTTTTCCCCCAAGCGTCAGCATGGGCCACGCCAACAACTCGGACGGCTGCGTAATGTTGTTCTTATTCTTCCACTCCACCGCTTCCGTGTATGTCGTGGCTTCCGTTGTGTCAACGTCAATAATCGCTTTCCCCACAAACAAGCCGTTTATGTTCTCCGCCTTGGCTGCCATGATTGCAGCTACTTCTCTGTCGTGCGAAAAATTGGGGGCAAGGAAAAGCGTAGGGATAACCCGGTATTTCGGGAAAACGGAATCCACCAACTCAAAACCTTTTGATTTCTTCGTTGCGGTATCATATCCGCCGATAACGTCCGCTTTTGTAACCTTGGACGGGTCCACGGCGTTAAACTTGATATTGAGTTTTGCGGTGTCAGACGTGATTTTTCCGCCCTCGATACGCTCCAAACGTAAAACGCCGTCCGTATAGATAAGGTCGTAATCAATCCCCCTGCCGTAATCCTCGGTCAATTCTTCCTCTCCGTTGTACCCCCTCACAACCACGGAATCCGCCAACGCTTCAAACGGCAAATCCGTAACGCCTGCTGCCAAGGTCATATCCTCCGTGCTTTCCCCTGTCAAATGCTTTGCAGGGTCCAGGACATTGACCATGACAATAGGCCCATTCTGATAAAGCCGGAAACTTGCATAGATTTCCTCGCAAATATCGTATTTCTTCCAATCCTCGCTATATCCCATTGCCTGTACTGCTTCGGCGTAGGAATGTGCTAAAATCGGCTCGTTTACCGCACCGCCTACCGTATGGGCGGGGGCAGCACCTACGATAAAATGAATACTGCTGTCTGCGGTAACAGGCGTTGAAACTGTCGTAGCCTGCTTACTCGCTTTCGCTCCATGATAATAAGCCATTCTTAACCCTCCTTATTCCTGCTTGACAGGCTCAAAACGTCATTGTAATACTTGTTAAGTAACGTGCCTGCCTTTCTTACCTTTGCCTTGTTTACTGCAAGGCTTTCCGTTGCCACGATAAGCAACCTTACCTGTGGAATCTTTTCCAAAGTGTCCTTTAAATGCTCTTCGACACTCTCACGGCTCCCGGAAAATATGGTATTCTCCACTAAGCCGGTCCTTGTGGTCGGCCCGATATAGATAAATCTACCCTCTGTGGCTTCCGTATTTGCCGTTTCCTGCCCCTTTTCTGCTTTAGGGGTAGGATTTACTGCCTTTTCATTTTCAACCGCCTTTTCGGCGGTTGTACGCTTTCCTGCTGCCATTCCGGCTACCTCCTTACTCCAAATACTGCCTTACGTTCCTTTCCGCTTTCTGCATTTCCCAAATAGTCATCATTTCCCCAATCTGGTATACCTCCAAATCATCATCATACAAAATGGATTCAATCGGCTTTTGGCAGGAATAGCGGTTGTCTATTACAACGTCCTCCAATAGCTTCGTTTCAATCCTCGTAAGAAGATTCAGACATTGTATATAATTCTCCTGCTTATCCTCGGAAAAGGTCACGCAAATAATACGCACCCTGCATACGCTTTCTTCATCATCTGTTTTCTTTGTGAGAAGTTTTAAGAGTATGTAGGGTGCTGCTTTTTTCTCTGCTTCCTTGTCGGGCAGATTGCCTATAAAGGCTTTCGGCGGTCGCTCTCCTGCTTCGGCCCCATTTTCCGGGACCCTTGCGACCAACAACATATCCTTTGTGATTTCCTCGCAATATGCTTTCAAGGATTCCAATAATTCCAACGGTGTCATTATCAACCTCCGCCCTTATTCAATAGCCTTTCTATTTCGTGGTCTATCCTTTGGTTTATAACCTCGTTTACCCTCTCTTCCACGGTCTGCATAACTTCATCATTGCCGACCATCTGCGGTACTGCCGGGGACAACAATTCTTTCAGCTTTTCCGTGTGCTTGTTTTGACCGCTCCCACGGCTTGCCGAATATTCCCCCGATTTCCTTTCAAAGATACCGATATGCCCCGATTTCATTTGCTGCACGAAAACATTGTTTTCCCTGCCAAACTTTACAAGGCTGCTCGCTTTCAATACTGCTGCACTTGGGGTCTTTTTCCGTTTCGGCGTGTTCGGGGATACTTTGAATCTGATAAGCGGTATCACTCCGCCGGAATACTCAATACTCCCTACGATTCCGTCGCCCCCTTGGCTTACGCTGTTATACTTCATATACCCCCGGCTGTTAAAATCCCCTGCCGATATGTGGTAAGTCTGCCTAACCGCTTTTCCCGCTGCCGTCTTTCCTGCCATTAACCCCCTTGTCAATGCAGGCTTTAATACCTTTTTGTCGGCATTTTCAACCCCTGCAAGTATGGCGTGTATCCTGTTTATGGTCTGTTCTGATACCTCAATCATTACTCGTCAAACCTTTCCAAGTCTATGATTAACTCGTTATACTCGTTTAGGACGCTTGCCACCGTGAAAAGTTCGTTTTCAAGGTAAAACCTCGCTCCCTGCCTTGGCTCTTTCCCCATATCGCTTAAACGGACCCGGATAACCGTATACCTCCCGTAAATACCCTCTGCATGGTCGCCCCCTGCTGCATTTCGTTCCTTCGTTTCCTCCGAATCGAATATAACAGGAATATTTTTTATGATACCGTCATACTTAACCCGTTTGACCTGTGCAAATTCCTTTGTATTGTAAAAGGTTGTATCCAAATCCCTATCAAGCATTTCTTTAAAATTCTTCATGGGTCGCCACCGCCTTTAGCAGACGGTAGCAATAAACCAAGAATCCACCTCATGCGGTACGCAAAGAGGGGCAGCGGACAACTGCAAGAAACGCCGTGCCGGGCGTCTTTCTACCCACTGTTCGGGGATTCTTGACCCCTCGACAACCGCAATCGTCTTTCCTGCTTCGTCCACGATACCGACCGCCCCGTAGTACATGGAATAATTGGCTTCCGTGGATAACAGGGCAACCATGTTAGCAGGCACTAACGGCTTGTTTTCCGGATTTTCCTTGTTCGTCCAATCGTCCAAGAACCACTCATTGTAGGAATAAATATCTAACCCCTCTCCCTGTATGGTCCCTATATAGGTAACGCCGTTTGGCAATTCCCTCGGCTTAATAACCGCAAGGTCGTAGCGTTCAACGTCAAGCAGTTTCTGTACTTCCTCGTCCATGATGAACGCTTCCAAGGCTTTATCTCCCATAATACACATATTGCAGTTTACAAAGCCTGTTTTCTGCACCTGCTTACGCCATGCCTTTAACTGTGCAATCTTACCGCCTTTCTTGGTTTTCCAATTCTCGGTATTTTTCAGCGTTACTTTGTTGGTAAACTGAAAATCAATTTCCTCCTGTATCGCCTTTCCGTTTTTATCAAGAATCGGAATTTTCCCCGTAAATAAGGACTGGCAGCACATCCATTCTTCCCTGCGTGTAATCGTTTCGTCCAATTTTGCAAAATCACGCTGCATTTTCTCAACGGCCCTCTGATTGGGGGATTTACCGTTGTAAAGGCTCTCGCCGGGTGTCCGCTTCAAAATATCGTCCACGGTCGTAACCGTGTTCGGTGCTACAAGTGGCGGTTCGTATGTGTTGGTCTGATAACCCTCATTGTCGATTGTTGCCCCTCCGATTTTTCTATGTACGAAAGGTGCTAACTGCCGATTCCCCTTTACAAAGTCAACGTCTACTTTCTGCGTATCGAATGTTTCGGTATTGCGGAAAAAGGTTGACTTGATGAAAGTATGCACTTTCGGCATACGCTCCACTAATTTCCCCATTGTCCGGGGGTCGTAAATGCTGATTGCCATAATATTTTATCTCCTTTTCTGCTCTTATTCTGTCGGGTTCTCCACTGTACCTCCGCTTGTGGCTACTGCGTTTTCCGTATCCACTAAGAAGATACACAACTTTCTAAACGGTGCTTTAAAATCCGCTGCCGTAGTTCCTGCGGGTACTTCGATTGAATCCCCGAAAAATTCCCCTGTAAGGTAGATTACTACCTCCTGCCCTGCGTCTGCGTTCTCCGCTGCCAATCCGTAGACATTTGCCACCGTATCAGACGTGACGGCTTTTAATTTTCCGTCCGTGCCAAGCACAACGGGCATAAGCTCTAAGATTGTTTCGCCCTCTGCCACCGTGCCCGAATCGGTCACAACGGGGTAATCCCCTGCGTGTACCATTTTGGGGTTGTAACTTCCCAACAACTCTTTTCCTGCTGCCATTTCTCTTTACCTCCTGCTGTTATTTTGTTTCCGGGTATAACTTGTCGATAAGGTCGCCGTAAGGGTCCTCTTCCTCTCCGTTATGCCCTTTGTTCTGTGCGGGTGTAACGTCCTTTACGCCGGAATCGTTTATATCGTCCTCACGGTCATTCAGAAACGACTTGCCCGCCTTTTTCTGTGCTGCCACAATCTGCATAGCGAACGCTTCGGCACTTACAGGCTCTTCATATTTCGCCTTGTTTGCCATATCCTCGAATCCGGGCAGGGTAATTTCATCAATCGCCTTTATCCTTGCCCTCTCTGCGTCCACGGCTGCGGTCTGGTCCGTTCCGCCCATGCCTGCCATAATCTCATTTTTATAGGCATTGGCTACCTCCGGGTGGTCTTTTTTCAACTCTTCCAATGTCATTTTTTTATCCTCCTTGCTGTTTTCTGCATTGGGTTTATTATTATGGCTATTGGCATAGCCTAATAATCCTTTTGGCACGGTATGGAATCCGCTGATACTGATAGGGATTGAATTAACAATTACCTTTTCTGCGTCCTCTACCTCCGTCTGTACCTCCGTAAACATGACTGCGGTACAGAATCCAGCTTCTACCGCTTCCTGCCCCGTGTACCATGTTTCATCTGTCATAAGGCTTTTTATTTCGTCCTCGGACTTATCCGATACCGTCATATAGCAATTAACGATTGATTGTTTTATGGTTTCCAATTCGTCCGCTATCTTTTTCAGTTCGTCCGCCTTGTAATACCCTAATACGCCTGCTGCCGGGTCGTGTATCATAAAGATACCGCCTACCGATATTTCGATTGTGTCGCCTGCCATAGCTATAATCGTGGCTGCGGACGCACACCAACCGTCAATCTTGACCGTTATTTTTGCCTTATGCTCTTTTAACCGTGTGTAAATGGCTACCGCTGCGAAAACGTCGCCACCGCCCGAATTGATACGCACGGTAATTTCTTCAACCGCCCCCAAGGTTTTAAGGTCGTTGTTAAACTCTGCCGGGGTTATTTCGTCCCCGTACCAAGAATAATCCGATATTTCGCCGTACAAGAGAAGTTCGGCGGTGTTTCCCTCTTGGCTTGCCACAAAATCCCAAAACCTGTGTATCTCGCTTTTATTCCTCGGTTTCTTCCTCTGCTGCGTCCTGTCTGTCTGCGTCTTTGTCTGGGTCTGATTCCATATCCCCGTTATCCGCATTGGCTTCCTGCCGTTTCTGCCCTGCATTTCCTCTAACCTCCTTTAGCAATTCTTCCTCACGCTTACGCTGCTTTATATTCCTGTAAAAGTCCGTGCCTGTAAGTTCTGCCGTTTCCCTCTGCCGTGTAGAAAAACCGCCCTCTACCCTCAATTCCGCTGCTTCAACCTCTTTTTTCGGGTCTAACTGCCTCATGCCCGGACCGTTCCACTCTGCGGTACAATATGCGTGTTTGATAATCGGGTCATTGAAAAAGCCGGGGGCGTTTACCCTGCCTTTCGCCACGGCTTCGCTCAACCATTCCTCATAGATTGGTTGGCAGAAGTCCGCCACGAACCACGCCCGATACATCTTGATAACCTCGAAAAATTCCAATATAGCGGCCCTTGACGCTGAATAATTGTTGCTAAACGCCATAATGAGGATTTCGTAGGGTATCTCCAAGGCTGCCCCAATCTGCTTAATTACCGCCATTACAAAGGGGTCAAAGTTCGGGTTGGGTCTGCCCGGATTTACCATGTTTGCCTTTTCGCCCTCCCCAAGGTCAATTACCGCTCCTGGGGCAAGTTCTATACTGTTTTCGTCCTCTGCGTCCACTTGCATTTCGTCCGGCACGGATTCCCCAAGCGGTATATCATCACTCGCCCCCTCCTTTTCAATGAATACCGTAAACAATCCATTGATAACGGCTGCTAATACCTCTGCGTCCGTATACCGCCCAAGCTGCTTTATGGTTTCAATAACAGGGGATAAAAAAGGAACGCCCCGGACTTGCCCGATACGCTCCCGATTCATAACGTGTATTGCGTTCCTCCTGCCTGTTTTCTCTCCAAACGCCTTTACCCTTACCCACTCCCTCGGCTGCCTGTCTTGGAATGAAAGAGGGTGGAATTTTGAGATATGATAGGCTACCACTTCCCCGGCATTGTTCTTTTCCACTCCCTCGCAAAATAAAGGGTTTACCCTCTCTGCGTCCGGGGTGCTTACCCTGTCAGCTTCCACAAGTTCAATCCTTAAATCGTAAATACTCCCGATTCTCTTTGTGGTTGTCATAAGTGCAAAGGAATCCCCACTAAGCAGGGCATTGAGTAACGCCAACTGCTGCAACTGATAAAAATTATCTATCCGCTCAATATCGCAATTTTCGGATTCCGCCCAATGTGCAAACTCCCTTTCTATTGTTTCCTCTAACTCCCTTGCTTCCTCCTGCGTTATCCCTAAAAATTCCTCGTTGATTGTGCTTTTAAGGTGCAACCCCGTACCTACTGCATTTGTCCTAAGCCGTTTTACCGCCCCTGTGGCAATGTTTGACCCTCCGCAATATAAATCCCTGCTTCTCTGCCGTAACGTGTCTACATGCTCTTCTATGTCCTCTCTGTGGCTTCCTCCGCCGTGCGTCCACCCTATAACGGCTTTCTTGGTGGAATTTGCCCCATAGTTCCCATATCCGCTATTGATTAGGCTTAACCTCTGCCTTGCAACCTCTCTTTTCAATGCCCTTTCGGGGGAAATTGCATTTACCGCCCTGTCTAACCAATTCACAACGCCCTTACCTCCTTTCCGTGCTACAAAATCCTGATTCCGTGCTACAATCTTTCGCATGAAAAAAGCACCTTAGAAACGTCTGTGCGTTTCCTTTGGTGCTTTTGCTATTTTATATAATATCATAAAAAATCGGGCAATGGCGGGCAAAGTTTATTTTTCTTTCTTTTTCGGCTTATACCCTATTCCCTTTCCGCCTTTTATGGGCGTTTCCAACGCTTCTTTTATACTCATTCCACGGTTTAATCTGTGTATCAAAGTGCTGCGGTTTATATTATATTCTTTCGCCCATTGTTCCGCACTCTGCATTTTACCTTTGTATAAAAGCCTTATTGTCTGCCTTTTATTATTGTCTTGTGTTTCCCTATCCGCCCATCTGCAATTATCGGGGGAATATCCTTTATCATTCTCCATTCTATCAATCGTTAATTCTTCCGAATATCCGTTATTTAATGCCCATTCCTTAAAATTCAAGAAATTTTTCCACTCTTGGCAGACGGTAATCCCGCGACCCCCATAATTTTTATAATCCTTGCTTTTACTATTGGTTGTCCTATTTATCATATTTTCCCAAATAGTGTAAAGCCTTGTGTTGCTCTCTCCGTGGATAGTGTTTCTTTTTCTGAAAAATTCTTTTCCATTCTCCGCTTTAATGCACCCACAAGAAGATATACGCCTTATTGTGTCTGTCGTAGTAATACCGCCACCTCCACAACTGCACTCATACCTCCAAAGAATATTACCGCTTTTATTTTTCCCTACACGCTCTATTACCTTTATTCTTCCTCTTGTGTATCCCGTCATATCATTTATTTTTCTACCCATAATTATAAATCCCTCGGCACAATCCTATACACCCTGTTCCTCCCCTTATTCTTGGCTACGTTCTCCAATGCAGATACCTTATTACTCCAATACTCTATCTGCCTGCGTATTTCGCCCAAATCCGCCCTTGTAAAGGATTTACCCCCTATTGTATAGGCTTGGTTGATTGCAACCTCTGTTTCTGCTTCTAGCCACGTTTCCAAGTGCTTCTTTGCTACTTCTAATGTGATTGCTGCCATTATGTGATACCTCCGCTTCTATTTCCCCGCCGTCTGCCCCTCTTTGGCGGTGTCTGTGTGCTGTTTCCTGCTACCTTTTTAGGTGGCTCTTTTAAGGTCAATCCCGTTATCTCTATTGCTGCCTGTGCATAGTTACGGCAATCTAAAGGCTCATTCCGTTTCGTTTCTCCTGTCAGTTCCCAAACAAAATACGGTCTGCCTTTCTTATACCGTAATACCTGTTTTTCTGCTGTCAACCCCTTAAAATAATCCTCGTCATATCCCCGGATATAGCCGTTTTCATCTTTAGGGAAGTGACAGTATCCCGGTCCCTCTTCCTCAATCTGCAACCTCTGCAATAGCAGGGATTTCCCGGTATCTACCCCCAACGTGAATAAATACGCCTGCTCTCGGTTATTCTTTGACGGTTTCGGGATATATGGGCGGTCTGTGCCGTCCTTTCCCTTTATGGCAAATATCTTTCTTGCCGTCCGTGCCTTGCAGAATCGGTATACCTTATTTGTAAAGTGTCCGCCGGAATCCATGCAGGCACATATGATACGCAATTCCGTACCGTCCGCTCTCTTGAATTTCTGTAATAGAAATTCATCAAGATTTTTCCATATCTCGGCTTGCTTCAAATCCCCGTATATCCTCTTATAGACGATTCCGTATGATTCATGCCCTACGCCCCAACCGACAACCTCAATTTCAAATCTATCGTCCTGCGTGTCAATCCCTGCCGTTATCGCTATGACCTCTTCCGGCACTTCGCAACGGTATTTCTCACGCCGTTTTAACAAATCCTCTTTGTTTGCACTTTCTCCCTCTTCCTCCCAGGTCTGCCCCAACTCGGTATTGACCCAAGATTTCATCAGCTCTACATTTCCCTTTTTTAGTGCCTGGTCCGCTTTGATAAATCCTTTTATAATCTTTTCCCAACCAAGGAACGTAGACGCTAAAGAATTGAAATGAAACCCCCTCACTTTTCGGTTAGGGTACTTGGCTATATATTTCCCCTCGTTAAAATGGTCTTTCCACTCAATTTCAGAATGGATGCAACCGCACTTTGCACAAGCGTATGTAATGCTTTGTACCTCTCCGTCTGCGTCAACCGTGTATGTAAGGTTTCCCCACTCCAACGGCTGCAACTCCCCACAACTCGGACAAGGCACATTCCATTCCTCCATTGTGGAATGTTCGTACTCCATTTCAATACGGGATACTCCTTTTATGGTAGGGGTGCTTGTGTCTACCTCCTTGCGATTCCAGTATGTTGTTAAACGCTTCCCTGCAAGTATAAGAGGGTCCCCCTCCGCCCCTGCGGTCGGTGGGTATGCGTCTATTTCGTCCGCAAGCAGGACACGGATAGGACGGCTTCTAAGTTCTGTCGGGGAATTTGCTCCGGTCATTGTGATACGTCCGCCGGGGAACGCCTTTTTAAATATCGTGTTTCCGCTTGTCCTGCTCTTTTCATTTATCTTATCCCTTAAAGCCGGGGTATCCCTTACCATTGGCATAAGCCTATCTTTGCTTAATGTTTCCGCAAGCGATAAAGTCGGCTGCATACAAAGGATAGTGCATGGCTCATAGTGCATATAGTAGCCTATGGTGTTAAGCAGAAAAGCGTCCGTTTTCCCCATTTGTGCAGCACTCATTACCACGACCTTTTCAATGGATATATCGGTTATAGCGTCCATGATTTCCCGCTGCCACGGTGCTTTTGATGTATCCCAATGTCCGCCCTTGCTGCCGGATTCAGAGGAAAGACGGCGGTATTTGTCTGCCCATTGGGATAATGTAAGGTCGGGCGGTGGCTCTAATACCTTAAATATCCGATTGAAAAGGTCAATCGTTTCCCTCTTCATCTTCTTTTATTTCCTCCTTAAAAACTTCCTCAAAATTTGACAACTCGGCTAACGCTTCCTTTATCCTGCCGTTTAGGTATACAAAGATTTTCGCCTTGTCTGTCATGGTCGCCAACTTCTCGGCTTCCTCTGCCGGAATCGCACTTAAACGGCTTTTAAAATTTATCAGAGTGGCGGACATTATTTTTTCTACGTCCTCCGCTTTGTGCAACTCCCCTTTCTTTACCGACAAGTCCAATTCCTCATTAAGCCTTTTTGCCTTTGTCAGCTTCGCCCGCTCTTTGTTAAGGTCTATATTTTCTTCATTCTCCGGGTTGCGGTCCCTCAAATACTTTATGTAAGCGTGGGTTGCTTCCGCCAACGAATACAAACCGCCCTGCTTGGTCTGCAAGATTCCTTTTTCCGTCAACCTCTGCACATTCTTAGGGGTCATATCTAGGAATTTTGCCACCGCATTTTTATCATATAGTTTCAAAATCCTACCCCCCTTAAAAAAATTTCCGGAATTTTGGAAGTCGATTTTTCCGCCCGGAATCTAGGCAAGTCTTGGGGTCACGGCACCCGCAAGGCTTTCCGCCCCGTCACAGTACCTTTTGCCCTCCGCCTGCTGCCCCGGCGTTGCTTCTTTCCTGCTGATTATTCTATATCGCTTAATCCCTCTTCGTCCTCGGTGTATGTGTCGTCTATCTCCCCCGTGTCCGGGTCTACCTCATACTCTCCCTTTAGTTTCTGCTTCATCAGTGCGTACCGCTTCTCTTCCAGTGAGATACGGCGTTGCTCCAACTCATAGGACTTAATGGAATCCAATAGCTTTATAATGCGTCCGTGTATCTTGTTTAGTTCTGCTTCTAATTTCATTGCCCTTTCAAAGGCAGACGATTTTATGGTGGTTTCCATAGCCACATCAAGGGCAGGCTTCTTTCCCTCTCCCTCGCCCCCTGCATACTCCCCGTATGGGTCGCCGTCCTCATTATCTGCCTTTTTCGGGGTACGCATTTCCACGACCTTATCCGTGTATAGTTGCCCTGTATCATCATTGTTAAGGCTGTTTATACGCTTCTTTAGGTCGTTTTCCTTGGCTATAAGGGTCTGCAATTCCCTTAACATATTATCCGCCGTATCAAGGGTAACGGATTCTATAAGGGTCTTTTCTTCCTCCGTCAATTCGTCAAAATAGACCGTGGAATATGCCCCGTGGGTTTCTGCGTTTTTATTCCTCGGCGGGGCCCCGTGGCCCTTGGCGTTTTGGTTGCCTTTCTGTCCGCCCTTTTTCTTCGGCTTGTTTTCAAGTGCTTCTTTCCACTTGTCTATACACTTCCATTTGCGGACCTTGGCAGAATCCACGCCCAAGGCTTCCGCTATTTCCGGGTTGCTCATTAACCCCTCGGAATCTAAAAAAAGCTGCTTTGCCTTTTCCCGGTTTTCGTCCTTTTTTCGTGCCACGGCAAAACCTCCTTTCGTTTGTTTCTCCATTTTCCGCCGTTCCATTCCCTCGGAATCATCACATTTTTTCAGAATTTCAAAAATGCAACGTCAAAGGGCAGCGGGATTTTAACTTTATCCCTGCTGCCCCTGCGGTATTTTACTTTTGCATTATATCACAAAAAATCGGGCAATGGCGGGCAAATTTTACTTGATGATTTCGCCTATAATTTTGCTTCGTGAAATATTCCTATTTCTTGCAAATTTTCCGCCCAAGGCTTCCAAGGCAACGCACCTTATATTTTTACTCTGCCTTACACTGTAACTAATTTGTTCCGCTATGCGTTCCCATTTTTGACCTTTTATGTAGAATCCGCTGATAATGGTTTTATGTATCGGCGTAAGTGCTGAAATTTCCTTGAAAATCTCCGTCCTAAGTTTTTTCAACTCCTTAATCCTCTTTTTCAGAGTGTCGATACTCTCCCTTGTGTCAGCTTCCGCCAATTTTACGGCAAGTAGAGCCGTGGAATCGGATAGAGTGCTACCGTGGGGCATACCGTCATAGACAACGGCCCCAAGCGGATTATACCCGGCTTCGTACTGCTCTAGCCACTCACTCGCCACCTTTATATCAAGGTCAACATATCTGTAAAACTTTAAGATTGCTTCCACTTCCAAATTTTTCATAATTGCATATCCTTTCTTTTATGGCGGTCTGTATTTCTCATGCCATTTGATACTTGCTACCGCTTTTCTTGGCTTTCCTGCCTTAATCCTGCTGCCGTGCCGTGTCCTCCTGCCCTTGCAGGATTCGCAAATATCTTGTGATACCTCCAACAATCCGCCTATTCCCTCCATAATGTCCTTTAGGCTTGTCATAGTATCATCAAAGGATTGCATTAACTGATTCAGCAAATCGCACGTTTCACTTACTGTTTTCCTGCCCGTGGCAGACAGAACAAGTATAACCGCTTCTAACTCCGTTCCTGCCCTGCTGCCACCGTAATATATGATTCCCTCCCTATACTCGATACGGTCCATACTGCACCGCCTAACTCTGTAAATACTGCTGATACTCTTTTGTCTTGCCCGATACCCAAACAGATAAGGCGTTGGTTACTTTATTTTCCCATTCTGCCGGACAAGGCATATTTCCTTTGTTTGCTTCCAATGCGGACGCTATGACCGCCCTAACCTCCTTTCCGATAAGCGTATATTGACCCATGCCGTATTTTTTAGCAATCCATTCCGTAAAACTCAATCCCTTTTCCTGTACCTCCGGCACATAATCCGGGTAATCGCTCATATCCTGCTGCCCTGGCAAAGGCTTTTCTTCCTCCTGCGGTTCAACTGCTGCCGTTGGCTCATTCATGCCGTTAAATGTTTCCTCGGTTTCTCCCTCTTCGTCCTCCGCTTCCCCCTGTACCTCTTCCGTGGAATCGTCATAAACCAAATCGCCGTTTTCAATCATCAACGCTACAATCCCCGCAAGGTCGGCGTACTCAATCAAATAATTCTGCCATTCCTCATTGATAATCGTTATTCCCTCTGCTGCAAATCTGTAAACAAAATGCCTGCCGTCCTCCAAGTTGATTTTTGAGCCTTTGAAAGTCCTTTCAAAATGCTTTCTAAGCATTTTTTCTATTCCCTCCAAATTATCCTTTACCTTGAAAATATCCCGGTTGGCTTCTCCCTTTATAGCGTCCGTGATAGCCATTTGCACACGCTCCGCTTGTTCGTCCGTGATTTCCGCTTTCTGCTCCTGCTTCACGTCCTTAATGTGCATTTCCCCTTTTTCTTCGTACTGCTGATAGGCTTTTGCCTGCCCCTCCCCGTCAAGCCTGCTAAGTTCATGGGCGGTAGAAATGCCGATATTGCCTTTTTCCAACTCCTGCTTAAATTCCTGGGATAAGTTGTTTTGTATGGCTTCCATTCTGCCAATCTGCGTAGTGGACGTGTTAAGCATTTGTGCCACGATTTCACGGATACGCCCCATTCTTACCCGCTCTTCTTTCGGCTTATCCTTGTTTTCCTCCGTCAACGCCTTTTTATACTCGGTAAGAAGTTCCTTTAACTGCTTTGCCTGCTGCACCTTTTCCCAATCGGTCAATTCCCTTGCGGTGGCGTTGGTAAGAATAAGGCTCAACTTATCCTTTATGGTGTCGGATTCATGCTTGATACGGCACGGCACTTTTCTATACTCTTCCTTGCCCTCCCCTATCAGTTTCAACGCTGCCAATCTCCGGCGGTGTCCTGCGATAACCTCATACTTTCCGTGTGCTTCCGGCTTTACAACTAAATTCTGCTCGATACCGCCCGACAACTCGATAGCGTCCGCCAACTCGTTTATTCCCTCGGTTGCGTAGAAATTATCCTTGCTTGGCATTAAGTCCTCTACATCAAGCATTACAACCTCAAAACTGCTTTCCTGCCCCTCTGCCGGCCCCTGCCCTGCTACCGCCGTTTCCTGCTTCTGTCCTGCTGCCCCTTTGCTCTTTCCATTCAGTAAACTATTAAGGTCAAATCCTGCCATTTTTAAATCCTCGCTTTCTTGTTTTTTTCGGTGTCCGAATCGGTCACATTCTTTTATTTAATGCCCGCTTCCCTCATTTCTTTTTTTATCTGCTCTATTTCCTTATGCGACTGTTTCCACTTGGATATGTACCCCTCGCACTCTTCCGTATCTCTCAATTTTGAGATTTTGCAACCGCCTGTATGAAAACGCATATTTGCCATATGCTTTTTGCAATCCGTGTTATTACAACGGTTATCACAAAACGTAGGATAGTTGTCTGTATTCACGATAATAATAGGTCTACGCTCCATACTTCCCCTCCTTAACAAATTTCAGCGTCCGGCACTTGGATATATACTATAATCGCTTCTTTCCAATCCAAGGTATCAATTTTTGCCCTCATTAACGGCAAGGCTTCCTTGTCCGGCATTTCTTCATCTATGCCACATTCCGCATAGTCAAAATACTTTTCAAAAATATCGACTGTATCGGGTTTTCCCTCTTCATAAAAGATAACGCCGTAATCCTCATGCACAATATATTTATCAATAAGGCAGCTTCCCCAACTTCCCATCCAGTAGCAACAACCATCATCTGCCACAATCTCGCTATCTACCATTGCCACTATTGGCAGGTCCGGGCGTTTCTTTATCAACCCGAATAACTCTTTGAGGTTTTCCGTCTGCTTCTCTATCTGCCCCTTTGCACGGTAGATACTCTTTTTAAGTTCCGCCCTCTGCTCTTCGGGTTTCTTCAAATCCTCTAAATTTACAAGCATTACCTATACTCCTTTCCTGTTTCCTTATCCTTTAAGACGATACGCCCGACCAACTCAAACCCGGCAAGGCTGATAATCTGCTTTAGCATTGTGATAAGCGTACTCACGGCTTCGTTATGCTCTTTCCGCTTTTCCTCTTTCTGTACCTCATGTATCGCCATTCCTGCGGTCGGGTCGGGGTATCCCTCTGTATTTTTATACCCTCCCATGCTAAACCTCCAAATACTCACGCACAAACGCCTTGTAATCCCTTGCGGCCCCGGAACGCGGGGAATACTCCATAAGGCTTTCATTTGTAAAAGTAACCTCGTCCGCCTTTTCCGTCCTGCGGATATGCGTTTTAAATACCGGGTAACGCTGATTCTGCAACCATTCCTCCCCCTGCCTGCATACCTCACGGTTATAGAACATTGTCACAAGGCAACCCCTCAATTTCAGTTTCGGGTTAAGCTGCTTGGCGTTGTTTATCTGCTCTTCCAGTTCGTCCATGCCGTCAAAGGCGTAGCCGTCAATCTTAATCGGTATAATAACCTCGTCCGCTGCCACAAGGGCATTGATAACGGAAATATTTATATCCGGCGGACAGTCAATAATGCAATAATCGTACTCGCCCTTTACCTTTTCCAATTCCCCGGCTAATATGGTTGCCTGCTGCCGTTCCTCGTCCTTAATTACCATGAGGTTAGCGGTCAAAAGGTGCATATTTGCAGGAATCGCCTTTAACCGCTCCATGTTCGTTTCCTGCGTCACGGATTCTATGCCCTGCTGCCCGGTCAGAATATCCGCAAGGCTCGGCTTCTCATAACTCCATACACCGCAAGCCTTGGAAAGATTGCCCTGCTTGTCGTTGTCAATAACCAATACCTTTTTACCGTAGTCCTTGGCTAAGATATGAGCCATATTTACCGTTGTCGTGGTCTTGGCACATCCGCCTTTCATGTTGATAACTGCAATAGTTTTCATTCTTCCTTACCTCCTGTTAAAATTTTCTGCACTTCCGCAAAGTCCTTTTTCTTAAAACCTCTTAATATCCCTGCAAATATCGCCCCTGCCCGCCTGCCTAACTCCTTATTCATAAAATCAAGGTCGCCTTGCATGAATATCTTTTTTATGTCCGGGTCATTGATAACCTTGGTTGCAAAAATCAATTCCGTACCGCATAGGGTCTTTACCCCATTTTTGAAATACGCTTTATCCTCCTGCGTCATTTCCACTTTTCCCGCTGCCATTTCCTCCCTCCCTCTCAATCTCTATCAGTTCCCAAGATTCAAAGTTGCTTAACCATATATCCCATACCGTGCCGTCTTCACGGATAACAACCGCCTTATCTATGACCTTTTCCGGGGTCAGCACACGGCATATATGCCTCGCACACTGTTTTTCCTGCGTATAACAATACGGCTCATTACCGCCCTTTTTCACTTTCCCGAAAGAAACATAGGTATTTCCGTTTTCCGCCCCTCTTCGGTGGTAAAACGGCATATCCTCCACACGCATTTTTACCGTATTCCCTTTTACCAATGTCTTATCCTCCTTTAGGTGTGCTTGCACACTTTATACAATCCCCAAGGCTTGCACTCTATAAAATGTGCAACCGCCTTTTCGTTTCGGTGGTCCCCTAATCATGGAATCCAACCGCCTTTCCGGCATTTGTGATAGGCGTTGCAATTTTTCACATTAAAAAATTACGAAAAACCTGTTGACCGTCTACACACTCTCTAGCTTGGTGTGCCCGCTGCTATTTTTTCACTCTATCCCTGCTACGGCTATTGGCTTGCCCTCGTCAGAAAACAGGTTGCCGACCTGTCTTGACGGTTGAGGGGTTGCCCCCTCTTCCGTTTCGGCTATTTAACCGCCCTCTTTATCTGAAATATCATGCTTAACGCACAATGTAAAAAGAAGTCTTTTATTTCTTTTTCCTCTGCTTCGTAATCGGTTGCTACTATCAGCGTACAATTTCCCGCACAATTGCTCCATTTAATGTCAAAGTCCATGTAACTAAAACCCTGCAAGCAATCCTTTAATGCTTGACACTCTCTTTCTGCAAAATATCCTAATTCCTCAAATGTATACTCTTTTTTCATTGCTGATTACCTCCGTTTGTTTTATTTCCTTTGATGATTCTATTATATACTTGCATAAGTATATTTACAACCCGGAGTATTTAACAAAAATACTTATGCAAGTATATAGTATTTTTGTGCAGTTTGTATACTTGTGCAAGTATTACTTGATTTCTGTAGGCTCATTCCAAACAACATACCCTGTATTCTCTGTTTCCGTCCTTTCTATCTCTTCATCTTCTATCGTGTGTGCCTTGTCGTTTGCTTCTTCTAAAGAATCCGCTTCTATGACGCACTTTCTAAATAATGCATATTCAACTTCATACCTCGCCATTATGTACCCCCTGTTTCTTCTCTTCCAACTGCTGCCGTCTGCCTTTCAGATATTCCATGTATTCCCCATAGGTCATACCCGGCGGTACAATCTGCCTTTGTATTTCCCTTGCCCTCTGTATGCTTTCCCTTAATACTGCTGCCTTTGATACTTTCTTTTCTTCCCTCTTTGGCGGTTCTTCCGGCTTGATACCTAACCGCCGTGCTTTCCTGTTCGGCTTGTACTTGTTATAGGTTATCTTTGTTTCCTGTCTGAATGGTGTTACTTTTCCTTTATTCCTTGCCATATCTGCCCCTTTCCAAGTCCTCTAATATCTCTGTCAGACTTTGTACACATTCTTTTATGTTTCCGTCCGTATCTTCTGTGATTCTCAATACATTATTTATCTGCCTTAGCTTCTGTATCTGTTCGGGGTCAACTGCTGCCTTTTTTAAACAATCCGGGCAGACACAAACGACCTTTAACCCCTCTTTTCCGCATATACTACACTTAACCAAACAACCCACCCTTTCTATCAGGCTTTACCGTTTCCCACTCTTTGGCTGTCATTGTGTCGGATTCCGGGTTATATATCAGCTTCATAAACCCTTTGCACCCTATACAAGTACCGTGACCCGCTTCGTTGTATCCCATTTCATGTAGCATACTTTTACAGGCGTACTGCACCTTACCGCAATAAGGACATATAATTTCATAGCGTTTTCTTTTATCCTCTGCCATATTGTTTAGCCGTCCTTTCTGCCCTCTCTTCCAATGGTCCTATATAATCCCTGCCATACCTTGCCGTATGCTCATATGTGTAAAGTGCTTTTGCCAATCCTTCCATTATCACGATTTGATTTTTTAGTATGCAATCTAATTTCCTATCCCTTTCCCGTTCTTTTCTTTTATTCCATGCGTTCATTGTCTGCCTCCTCTTTCAATGCGTCTAAAATCCCCAAATACACCCTTTCGGTGCAATAGACGCATATACTATTACCTATCGCCCTATAACGTGCTGTGTCGGCTATTTCCGTGCCGTCAGCACCGTATTTTGTCCAGTTATCCGGGTATCCCTGTAGCCGTTCACATTCAACGGGTGTTAATCGGCGTATGATGTATGTAACTTTCTGCACCGCCCTTTTCAGAATGTCTTTTATGCTCTTTGGCTTGCTAGGGATATTCTCCTTTGTCCTGTACTTCTCTGTTACGATTGTTTCCGACCCTCCGCCGTAATCCCCCCCCCTGCTGCCCTCAAAGTGCCGTTTACTTCCGCTTCCCTGTACCCGCCATGCTGATTGAGTTCAAATGTCTTTCTATCCGTCCGCACCACTAAAGGGGTATCCCCTCTTATTGTGCTGTTTTGGTCTGCTGTCAGCGTTCCGCTTATTTCGCTTTCCCTGTATCCGTTATGCTGATATGCTTCATAGAAAACGCTGTGTACGTCTGCCGTTGTAAGTGTCGGGCATGGTCCCCCGACTTTCCCCACGCCTAAACCGTTGCTTGCCTTATTCCTTGTCACTTCATCACGCAAAGGGATAACGTTTTTCTTTTCAATGGCTACTACGTTCCTGTTTGTTGAATTTCCGCAATATGTAGATAATGTGCCTGTGCTTTCTTCGTCTACGATAATGCTTTTTGCATTTATTCCGTATGCCTTGCTTGTTTCCTCATACATTACACAAGGCGTTTGACCGCCACCACGACCCATATTTTGTACAAGTGTCGGGGCCTTATCGGTAAATGTCCTTACAACGCTGTCAGCGTGTGCAAAGTCTAACCCGATTATCCCCCCCTGCTCTGCTATTTTCTGTTCTAACGCTATCCGCAAATTGTCCGGCAATTTCCTGTTTTTGTTCTTTGCTCTTCGGAGTATACCCAAGCACGCTTTCGGACTTAAAGAGTATTTCCCCGGCACGTTGTCCTCCAAAATCTCCGATAAGGTAGATTCTCTTTCTACGTTGGG